>Ga0041059_1000933_pt1 | contig 23129 bp, 13 predicted proteins | sample AraColnosormetaG_FD_56232 | JGI IMG/M metagenome (GOLD analysis project Ga0041059, IMG submission 56232) | Arabidopsis roots microbial communities from North Carolina, USA - Col MF nosort | ecosystem: Host-associated > Plants > Roots > Unclassified | place: USA: North Carolina | collected... | reverse complement strand
ACATGGGACGAGATAGATTTCGAGTTTTTGGGGAATGTTAGTGGAGATCCATACATTGTTCACACTAATGTTTACACTCAAGGCAAGGGTGATAGAGAGCAGCAATTCTACCTTTGGTTCGATCCAACAGCCGCGTTCTCACAACTAATCCGAGTCACATAGTGTAAGCATATATTCCACAATCCAAATGTTTAGACATCGTACTGAAAGTGAACCGGTTTGGTTTTGGATTAATTTGCCAAATCAAAAATCCTAAATCACTAGATTCGTGACGTTTATACGTACCGAAAATTATATAGTAAGATAAAAAAAATATGTAATGAAATATACTTCTTTTGCTATCTTTATATATTTTCTAAACTCAATTTTAATTATACTATGAATGATATAGTTATATAAATATATAAGAGGGGTGACAAAAGCTAATCACAACATTATAATATCTTAATTAGAATTAATAGATGCCCCAAACAAATCGGAAAATTTCAGTCATGACCATCCATACTAAATCCCATATTTGTCTCAAACCAACCGTTCAAACATAATCTTTCCCGTTTAAATCTAAAGAACACTAAGTCAAGAAGATACCTTCCAAAAAACAGTCATGAGCTCGAACTTTCAAAACAGCAAACCCTAACCAATATATTTTTCTTTCTCTTGCTTCCAAAATCACCTTTTCTTTTTATTTCTTTTAATACAAAAATTAGGTCAAATGTTGTTTATATACTCTCACCTAAGCCATAGTCCAATAATAACATTATGAATTAAATTAGCCCCAAGTTTTCGTTCTCTTATCCAAACCTAATTGGTTTCTTCCACTTCGTGGAAAATGGACAAACTCTCTTTCTTAAGCGGAGTAAATAGTCATCCCGGCTATCCTTTGAAAACCAAAAAGCTTTCCTCCTCTCGGTAATGACATTGTTATCATATGAGTTGCATTATCATATATATATTTCAATTTAACTTTCTCAACCACATTATGTATTCAATGATACCTATTATCAATCTGTTTTGAATGGGAATAAAATGTGAGTTCTTCGCGAAATGAATTGTGATATGATTATCACAAAGTAAAAAGTACTTATCTTACTTGACTAAGCTTCTCAAGATAATTCTTCATCCACAAAAACTCCTTAAAAGCTTCCATTGCGGCTATAACCTCAGCTCCAGTGGTAGATCTCTAAACGTTCTCCTCCCACTTGACTCAATAACCAACATATATGAATATGATGAACTAGCAGTAACCGTCTTCATGTTTCCTCATTCAAGACATTATGCTTCACTACATCCATCAACATCTTTAGACATTGAGTTATAAAGAGACACCTCCCAGGAATTTGATAATATATCAAGAAGCAACAAAATGTTGTAATCGTAGATGTATAAACTCTAAGCCGTCTCCACATATAACCTCAGGTTTTCAGGATTAGCCATGTACACTTATAGTTAAAATATCATTAATTAATGATAAGTGTTAAAAATATGGAAATAAAATCAAAGAAAAGAAATATTTCATTTATTTTTTTATTTTAAATTAATATATGGTATTTAATTAGTTGATATTAAATGATATTATAGATTTTGATCCACTTAATACTTATTTTATTATTTTTGACTTTGTAGTGTTCTAACTCTTAGATCATATTACAATATCTCTAATATTGTTACTTTCTCAACAACTTAAATATTAATGAAATATTTACTCAGATGTTATAGAAAAGTTGGAATATTGTTAGAATATCATTCATTTTCTAAAAATTACTCATATGTTTTGTGCTATTGTGTCATTACAATTAACACTCTTGATAATTTTCTTAATTATGATTCTTTTAATTAAAAATAGTTAACAATAATTATGATAATCCATGTCATTAAGAGAAAAAAAACAAGTCACGTCATTAACGACATTAGGAGGAACGTTTCGATTTCTCTCCCTGTTATTGTTTTGCGGCAAATTTACCTGTCACGATTGAGTTATAATGCTTCACGGCTGAGTTATAATGCTTGACGGAAGATGAAAGGTCGCATAAATCTACATATTACGGTTGAGTTATTATGAATAGACATATTTTTCGTAGCCTTGTTCGAGAACATGTAGCTCATCTTTAACTAATGGCTCACTTCATTCAATCCGTAGTCATCGAGCACCAACTTCACAAGCTTGTCATGTGTTGTTTTCGCATCTATTTGCATAACTCTACACCCTCTATTGTAGATGTTAAATACAAATTCTTTACCCAATTATCAGAAACAACAATTACCGGAACCGGATCAACCATACCGGGAGAAGGATGAAAGAAAATGAAGAAGAATGAGGAAGACGATAACGAAATGGAAGTTCCGGTGATGTGAAAAATTCAGGTGAGAAGACGAGTTGAAAAAAAGATGTTTCATATTTCATTTGATGATGATGACGTGGAATGTTGCATTCAACGTTATTTTTTAATTGATGAAATGGCAAGTAAGCCACCAAAATAACATGAAAATTTGCCTAAATAAATAAACCATCAAACAAAGATATAAGTCAGTCGCAACATGAATACTATTACAGTAATTAGAAAACGAAAAACAGCAAGTTAATTCAGCCGTTTAATGTCGTAACTCAACTGACAATCTTTAACTCAGCCATATCGTTTAATAATTTGGCCGTAATTGCATGCTATTATAGTAATTAATCTTTTGCTATTAAGTCAGCCGTAACTAGGCCGAGTTATCCGTTAATCCAGCTCATAATGGCTGATTTTATGACACTCAAACATAAATCAGCCATAACGACATCTCAGAACTAAGCTGCCTTTGATAATTCAGCTAGCCGGAAAAAGTTAACTAAGCCATGTCGAGAGAATAACTCAGCCAAAATTTTGACAAATCAACCATCGGATAAAAACTCAGTCGTAATTTAGGTTGGGTTATGCTCAAAATTCTCAACTCAGAAAAATCTTAGTAGGTCAGCCGTAACGTAGGCTGGGTCATCTTATAACTCAGACAAATTTCATTAAGTCACCGTAACTCCAGGCTGAGTTCTATTATAACGGATGTGAGTAAGGATAAAATAACATCATTGTAAATATTAAATAACACGACACAAATTTAATATGGATCATTATTACTATTTATTGGTTATCTCCACGGGAAAAAGACATATTTTACACTGAGAATACACATTTAAAAATACATGAAAAGTGGGTTAAAAAGATTATTTATAAGGAAGGAATTCTAATTAATCTAGACTAATTGGATCCAATAACATAGGCCAAATCCAATTCAAGTCATACCCAACAATTGTACTAACATCAATCCTAATCTATATGATTGCGGATTTTGTATATCAACATTTGTATTTTTAAAATTAAATAAATATAAATTTAGTATTACATAAAAAGGTAAAAGAAAATAAGATACTCATTCACCAGTGATGACTTTCTTTCCAGTATAATCATTTCCGAGTATTTTCTTGATGATGTTGTTTTTCTATTGAAATTTTACATATACTTTCTCTTTCGTTTGGAATGATCCTCTGTTTTGTGAATTTAATCAAATTTTCAACCAAATGTTAGCAGTCATAAAAGAGTGATTGCGTTACGGATTGAAGTTTTATTGGAAGATAATGACGTTTAGTTTGTTTTTCTTCTTTTTCGAGTTAAGTAATGGATGGCCAAATTATACAAACGAGGATTTGGAGATAGAGAGGAATCAAAAGTTAGCTCTCGCGGGTTTTGAAATTTACTGAAATATTGTAATTTCTCAACCGTCATCCTTAGTTAGTCCTATGTTTTCTCTAGGTCTGTGTACCACTCTTTTCCGACGGCCAAAACGCTACTTCCAGAGATTTTAAAGACTTGTTTGCCGCCCTTAAAAATAATCATGTGATTTATTTCCATGTTTTGTTCTCATTCACACGCTATCGACAATCACTTCCAATAGATCACCAATCATGAAATCGTTTCAACTCAAGTACGTTTAAGTGTAGATTCTCTTATGATTTTTGACCGAAAAGATGATAACAGTAAATGGCTAAATCAATTATTTTAAGCTCTCCTCATGCAACATTTTATTTCCTAAAACAAGATGTTTTTTTTTTAACGACTGCTTCCATTAATGAAATTGAAAGTGATTACAATGCAGAGCATTTGTTAAAAATGAGGGAATATAAAAATGATATTGAAATAAACTGTTGTTAGGAAGTCTTGTTGTTGCAAGAATATCCGCTGGTTGATTAGTTGATCTCGAGGTCCAAGTGAAAGTAACTTCCGAGAATCGATTTTGCCAAGCCTTTCCTTCACGAATCCAATTAAAACTCCCAAAGCTGATAGTTTTGTTGTTCATAAGCTCTTCCACACGTTTACAGTCTCCTTCAAAAATGACTCGACGATACCCTTGACTCCACGTATGTTGCATAGCCATTATCAAAGCCTGAAATTCACTTTCCAAAGCACTATTGGTTGAAACCCCCACTGCTTGTCCTGCACCTCTGTAGGTTCCTTCATCATCTCTAAGTACCCAACCCGCCTTTGATGCTTGCGTGAGAGGATTATAAGACCCATCATAATTGCATTTTACCCATCCGGTTGGTGGTCTCACCCACTCAGCTTGTGTTTGATTCCTTGTATTATGTGTTTCCTGCCCCCCGTATTGTTGAAAGCTCTTGATATAATCTTGCGCACTATTCCAACCTTCGACGTCATGCTTAGCTCTCTCCAAAGTATTCAGCCAAGCCAAGTGCTTTTGTTCAAAGACAAGCAGGCTCCTGCTCTTCCATAGTCGCTAGAGAATCCAGAGAGCTAAGTGAAAGAGTTGCAGATTGTTTTTGCCTAGATTACCCAATAGAATAGCCTCCAATTTTGATTCCATCGACCCACTAGCGGTGATTACCGCATGATTAGGAATCCCTGATGCTCTCCAAACCTGTTGAGCATAATAACAATCAAAAAACAGATGTGTAGTTGATTCTTCCTCCTGGCAGCACTGGTGGCAGATTGACTGATCATTAATATGTCGTCGTCGCAGATTGGCACCCGTAGCCAAAGCCCCAGAACAGAATTTCCATATGTAGTGTTTAATCTTAGGAGCAGTGTCTAGTTTCCAGATTTTTGCTTTGATCGCATTGTCTCTTGGTGGCGGCTGAATGGTGTGATCTAGGTACAATTGATTTGCTAACCAATATGCAGATTTAACTGAATATAGTCCATCTTTGGTATAATGCCAGCCCAACATATCTTGAGTTGCGGTAGAGCATAGCTTAATTGACATAATCAGGTTGGCATCTTCCTCAATCACCATCTCTCTGATGGTGGCTTCATTCCAACTATTCCCAGGTGTTTGAATCCAATCCGATAACAGAATAATTTCCGGAGGGTTGTTTCTTGCTCGTGGAGGGCACGGTAGATTAACAGGCAGCCACGGGTCCACCCAAGCATTTACAGTAGAGCCATTACCAACAACAATCCGTAGTCCTCTTTTGATTAGGTCGCGCCCCTGAAGCAAAGATTTCCAAATAAAGGAGGCGTGCCTTTTTTGCGTAGCATTGAGGATATTTGTATCATTGAAATATCGTCTTTTTAACATCCTTGCCATGAGGCAGTCTGGTTTCTGCATTATTCGCCAAACCTGCTTACCTCATAAAGCAAGATTAAAATTCTCAATGTCTCTGAAGCCCATACCTCTCTCCTTCTTTGACAGTCCCATTCTTTTCCAAGCAAACCAATGCATTCCCTTTTTATCTTCACCATTACTCCACCAGAATTTTGCTAGTATCCCATTTATCTCTTCGCAAACTTCTCTTGGCAACTTGAAAATGTTCATTGAGTATACGGTAAGGCTAGAGCTACAAATTTTAGAAGGACCTCTTTACCTCCAGAAGAAAGAAATTTCTTACTCCAGCCTTGCGTTTTCTCCCTAACCTTATCGACAATGTACTTAAACATTTCTGCTTTTTTCCTTGTGACCTCCTGAGGTAGCCCCAAATACTTGCCCCCACCTCCTTCATTGTGAATTCCCAGAATGTGTCTCATGCGAGTTTTAACTTGAGCTTTGACCCTGCTTCCAAAAGAAATCGCCGATTTCCTCAAGTTAACTGCATGTCCCAAAATTTGTTCATATCAGTTAAGGATCTCTTTGATTGCTTTGCAGGACTTGTCATTTGCTAACGTGAAAAATAGGGAGTCAGCGGAAAATAAAAGATGAGTGATCGCTGGACCTTGATCGCAGATTTTCAGCCCTTGAAGTAATCTCTTAGCCTCCGCTTGTTTCATCATATGAGAGAGAACTTCTGCGCATAAGATAAAGAGATATGGTGACATGGGATCGCCTTGGCGTATACCTCTTCCTGGAATGATCATCCCTCTTGGAGATCCATTGATAAGAACAGAAAAACTCACTGTAGTAACACACTTCATGATCCACTGTACCCATTTGCTATCAAAACCCATATGCAACATTGTTGTTTCCAGAAATTTCCATTCTAAACGATCATAGGCTTTGGCAATATTTGTTTTCAAAGCCATGTAAGATTTAGACTGTCGTTTTCTGACCTTTAGAGCGTGGAAAATCTCATGGGCTATGATGTTGTTGTCAGTGATCATCCTCCCAGGGATGAAAGCCGCTTGGTAGTCAGAGATTATGCTTGATAAGTGCTTCTTAAGACTGTTAACCAAGATCTTTGAAATAATCTTATAACTGACGTTGCAAAGCGCAATAGGTCTGAACTCCACCATACTCACAGGAGCTTCTGTTTTTGGAATGAGACAGAGATTTGTATGGTTATGTATCTTATCCAGATTCCCTTCTTCAAAAAATAGTTCCACTTCCTTCAAAACTGCAGGGCTAATCTCACTCCAGAAATGATGATAGAAAGCTGCTGAAAAACCGTCGGGACCCGGAGCTCTATGAAGACCAATGCTATAAACAACTTCCTTAATTTCTTCTTGAGTCACCCTTTGTGTAAGTTGCATATTCATTTCATGTGTGACTCGTTTTGGAAAATCCTGAAAAACATCTGCTTGAAGTGCATCTGAACGGTTTGAGGATTGAAACAGATCATGAAAGTAGTTGACTGCGACATCCGCAATAGCTGCATCACCTCTGTGAACAAAACCATCGCTGTCTTCAGTAGAGAGGATTCTGTTCCGTGCTTTCCTTGCTTTCATCACTGAATGGAAGCATTTCGTATTCCTGTCTCCTTCATGAGCCCAAGAGTTTCTGCTTTTGAGTTTCCAGAAAATCTCTTCATCAATGTAAGGTTGATTGAGTTCTCTCTTCAAATTATTTCTTTCTACTGTAGTTGACAAACTTGAAGTAGCCGCCTTATCCAGTTTATATCGGAGTGTCCTGATTCTTTCTTTAGCGTTGGTTTTGTGACCCCTTTTCTAGCGTGATATTTGTCTCCAGCATCTAGTAATTCTGTCTGTAAAGGGGATGTCCGTCTCACTCTGTCTAATACCACCATGCCAACCTCTTAAGACTGAGTCTTTAAACCCATCCTTATGCAGAAAACGGGTATCATAACGAAAACAGCCTCTTTGGTCTTCCACTGTATCAGAGACGTAAGAGACCAATGGACGATGGTCTGATTCACCCAGCTCAAGGAACTCAGTTTCTGAAGCGGGATAATTGTTGTGCCATTCTGTATTTGCCATAGTGCGGTCCAAGCAGCAGGTGACTAGGTGATCTCCTCGTTGCCCAACCCAAGAGAATCTATCTCCTATCTGTTTTAGGCCTGTAAAGTCACAATTCCTAACCATCCTTCTAAAATCCTGGAAACTAGCCTCTGGTCTTACCCTTCCTCCCCTTTTCTCGTTATTGCCTAGGAGTTCATTGAAGTCCCCCATGATTAGCCAAGGGCTGTTCCTTCTATTAATTCCAATCCTCTCTATTCTCTCCCAAAGATCATTTCTATAGCTTAGATTGGGATGCCCATACACAAAGGAAATGTAGAAAGATGATTCATTACTTCGAACAAGGCAATCTACAAGATTAGGGGATTGAAATAAAACTGAAAGATCTACAGACTGCTTCCAAAGGAGTACTAAGCCACCATTAAGACCTACAGGTGGAACAGTTACATAAAAGGGAAATCCTAGTTCACAAGCTTTATCCCGAATGTCGTCATCCTGCTGCTTGGTTGCTGAAAGGCATATGATGTCCGGGAGATATCGTCGAGATATCTCCTTAAAGCGTCGAACTATGTGGTCAATGCCTAAACCTCGACAGTTCCAGCAGGTTGTCCTCATGTTGGAAGTGGTGGTTCAGGGCCCAGCGCGCCTCTCACTGTGGTTGCATCAACTTCAATGCTATCATCGTTGTTCTCCCGTACAATATTCGCCAGCTGGCTTGTGCCTACACCAAGGTCCAAATCGTTACGCTTACGGGTTGACGGTAGGGAGGTCTCCATGGTTTGCATATGGGATCCGTCTTGATTCATCGCAGACATGGATTCAGTCGCCTCAATTTTTATCTCCATAGAGTTGTCTTCGTCGTCACGCTTACGTTTGACACGATCTGTGGTAGTGTCAGGAGCCAAGTTGATCACACACTCAGAGTCCATGATAGCCAGAGGGTAGGCACAAGGTGGTAGAGAATTATAATGAGGGGTTCCTGAGATATCAAGGCAGTCATTAGCAGAAGATGGAAAAGGGTTAAAGAGCTCACCACCAGCATTCCCTTCCTCCTGAAACATTGTAGAGTTTGCAGATTGTAAGAGAGCATCATGGTTAGGATCAATATCTGCAAGATCAGCTTCAGCATCCTCAACCGGACCATTGTTGTCATCTTGGTTTACAGCATCCTGGTTTTGGACATTAACAGCAACATGTTCCAAACCCTCCAAATCTTCATCATCATTAATCTCTCTAATAACCACTCCTTGATTACGCCCTTGCGGAGCCTGGTCATCCTCATCGTCATCATCATCTTGTTCTTCTCCCCCATTCACGATAACACAGGCCCCTGAGTCATGGGTCAGCATCCCACAAACCTCAGAAAAGCCTCGAAGCCTTTCATATCTGAACCGGAAAAGTGTGTTAACACCCGCAGTGAATTGGAACTTCCTCTGAAACCTTACGGAAATAGTGATGTCCCAATGTACGAGAACACGAACAAAATCCACCCGCGCCACAGCCTCTACATCAAAATCAATTTTCAGCACTTGTCCCAGGGCCCGTCCGATGTGCTCGACGACGCCACAGTTGAGAAATTGGAATGGAATGCCTCTGATTTGGGTCCAGAAAGGAATGAAATTGAGGAGCGGCAACAAGGGCTCCCATCGTTGAAGAATCAGCATTTGATCATTGAAAGCCCACAGACCTCGACACAAAACTGATTCCAAGGATTCTTCATTTGGGAAAATGAATTGAAAATCCCGACCCTCCACTATGCGGCTGTGAACAAGTCCGGTTTTACCCCAGATTCGCGGCATAGAAGCGATGATTGAACGGAGGTTTTGTCGCCTTGGAATCACAGGACGCCCGAAAAAGGATGAAACGGTTTTCTGCGACAGCTTGGTTCACAATGTCTTCAGGTAAAGCAATGGGTTCGTCATTCACACCCAAATTGAGGTCTTGGACAGCCCGACGCAAATTGTCACCAATTTTTGAGAGATTTTGATAGAAGCGAAGAGGATAGAAATTTGCAGAGATGATATTGAAAATTGTAGAGATTTGTCGAATTGCAGATCTGCCAATAAATAGGCACATAAACGCAACCGTTGATGAAGCATCACGCCAGATCGTGGATCCGAACGTGGATGAAAACCAGAGAAGTGGTGGAAAAGAAACCACCCACTACGCCGGCGAAAGTGATGGAAACCGTCGTCCAACCGACGAGAAGAAGATGATAAAGTAACCGTCCCAAAATCGCATTTTGTGTCGCCATTTAATAAATTATTTTATCTATAAAACAAGATGTTACAAATGTATTTTTGTTGTTGGTAATAGTTGGGACAGTAATTAATAAGTATGAAATACACCGTGAAATAAATATATATACTTTTTTGTTATAAACTTATGACATTGGTGTATTATTTATTTTTTATGTTTTATTGGTAGAAACTTATGTTTGAATTTGATTACACTCCTGGTAGATTTTTTATAACTAAATCGTATTTAAGATTGTATAATTGTGTTTTGATTGTTAATTTTAAGATTTTATCTGTGATATATTGTCATGTATTAACCTCGATCCAAACCCGTCTTACCATATAATCCCGTCCCTTAAAAATAAACATCATATTCTTATTTTTCTTTTTAATAATACTTTTATTTTAAAAATATATAATTCAATATACACTGCAGGATTAATAATTTCTTCTTTTTAAAAAACCGATTAATTGTTGTATATAATACTTTTTGTTGTTATTTATTATAAAATTATGATTGATTGTGTATGGCTTCTTATTGGTTAGTTTTCAATATTTTTGTCCATTATTATTTTATCTTTTATATGGTTTTCCATATTATTTGGTTTTGTAAAAACATTTTTGCTTTGTTTTTGCATCATTTTATTATAACCCGACCCACAATAAATGAGCAAATGTTTCTTAATCGATTAAATTTTTTTTAATGATTTAATTTTGTTATATTTTAGATTATACATAAAAAATATATTTCATTGATTGAGTAATATATATCTGTTTAAAAACTTTTGAATCACAATATATCCAGAAACAATCTAAAATTTTATTAACAATAAATATTTTATTATAATTCAAAATAATATAAATATAAGATCAAATAAAAGTGAAATGAGAATCATATATTTATGTTTGTAGAGAAGTTTTAGGAAATTAGCTCAAATGTTTTATATTAGCATTAAACATCATATTTGATTTTCTTATCCAAAAATAAAAAGTTAAGATATAGTAAATAAAAAAAAACATATCCATACAAATGAGCAAATATGTACTTTAAAATTGTTAAGTAGATGTTGACGGACATGTTGAGGAATATATTTTTGATATGATGATTCATTTAAAAAAAAGAAATATTTTTAAATTTTTATGGAATTTAAAGTTTATATTTGTATTTATTTAAAATAAAAAATAAGAAAATATAATAAAATCATTATTGTTAATTTTACAGTTAAATGAGTTTATATATTTTTTATTTGGTGGAAGATTCTGATTGGTTAGAGAAAAAGGAGGTGAATAAAAGAATTCACCTCTATAAGTAAACCCAAATATTTTTCAAAAATTATAAAACAAGTTAAAAAAATTTGTATCAAACATATTTTACCCAAAACGGAAACAAAAGTTAAAATTATACAAATCATTGCATGTTTAATTATAATTGGCGGTTGTTTTATGCAGAATTGAAATTTTCAACAAAATTTAGTAGAAGATGTAAGATTTGTAAGATAAACTTTAATGTAAATTGCAAGGTAGTATTCCTTAATTTGATTAAACAGCTAATATATAAACATACATTAATACGGTGACGTATAAAATATAATTATCTGCCATAACAAGAAGTACCATTTTAATTGTTTTTTTTTTTACCGGTACCATTTAGACGTTTATGACATTTAAATAGAACAAGTTGGCGTAAGACAGAAGAATCTTTTTCTTGATGTTTTCTTCTTGGGTATTGTAATTAATAAATTACTACCATTATGATTAACCATATGCTCTGTACATTTCTACTCCTATTAGACTGAAATATTATATAATAAAGCATAAAATAAGTTTTTAGTACTAATACCACGACATCAAGAATTTGACGGTGTATAAGTTTCCACGAATCTAAAAATTGGTTCAACCAAAATATATGAGTTTTTAGTAGATAACATTTCTATCGGTAATTAAAGGGTGTAAGGATTGCATTACGAAAATTTGTCGCGTTCATTTTTATCTTTAGCCCAAGTAGGTTGCATTGCATAGCTTCTACTTGGAACACTACTTATTGTAATGTATTACTAGGCAATAATTTGACTAGTCAATCCATATCCATTGTTTATTTAATCTATTATGTCTAAATTTAAGAATCACTAACCTTATATAAATATCTACAACAAGCCTATGTAACTATTTTCTAACAAAGCATACATTACTATTCTATTCACAATGCTTGGACCGATGATACTTAATAGTTTATACTAGTTTTGTATCTTCCTCAATTGGTTAATGAACACCAATATGAGTCTTAACACATCTATCCTTCTCTCTTGTATTTGGTAGATCATAAGAGGAAGAAATAAGGAATTAAAATTGGTGATGGCTACTAGAGACTCTTCTTCACGGAGGGTTTAACCTAATTAAGCTCTTAAGCCAAGGAGATGACCCAATAAATATATGTTTAAAGTAGGAGACACGGAAACAGCTCCCACGTTCCTCACTTTCTCTCTCTTTTTCTTCCCTCTATCTCTCATCTCACCAACACTAATAAACAACAACCAAGTTTATATGATATTTAAAATGTGTAAAAGAGTTATATCTCCGAGGAATAATCAAATATAAGTTTTTTTTTTCTCTCTTTCTCTCTCCCTTGTGATCCTCCATAAATCCTATCATCAAGTACTCCCCTAAAGAATCCTTTTTCTCTTCCTAATATTACTCTTTGTAGTGAGTAGTGGCCAAAAGTTTCCATCTCCCAAAGCTGACTTTCAGTTGAGTCCTCATGGTAGGTTACTACTTCTTCAATTCTATACCATCTTAAGTAGTGAAATTACCTCAATCATCGTACCGAATTCCTTATATTTGTACCCTTTATCCTCATCTTGGCTCCTTGGTACTTAATTATAGATTTAATGGTGGATGTAGGAAACAGTTGAATTATGGTATGAAGTTTTATTTACTTATTTAAGATTGTTTATGAGATAAATATTTTAGAGATTTTGTAAATCATTTGGTAGGGAATTCAGAAACCGGCATGGTTGGATGCGCTATACGCAGAGAAGTTCTTCGTGGGATGTCCATACCATGAGACGGCGAAGAAGAACGAGAGGAACGTGTGTTGTCTTGATTGTTGCACCAGTCTCTGCCCTCACTGTGTACCCTCTCATAGATTCCATAGACTCCTTCAAGTTCGCCGTTATGTGTATCACGACGTTGTTCGGCTTGAAGATCTTCAGAAACTCATCGACTGCTCTAACGTTCAAGTAAGTAATCTATTATACATATATGTATTATCTCATATCTATATATGTATATAAATGGATTGGGTGTTGAATTGTGGATAGGCTTATACAATAAATAGTGCAAAAGTGGTGTTCATCAAGAAGAGACCACAAAATAGACAATTCAAAGGAGCTGGCAACTATTGCACTTCTTGTGACCGAAGTCTTCAAGAACCTTATATCCATTGCTCCTTGGGTTGTAAGGTTATTTCATCTTAACTATATATTACTTCTACATAATATTTGACTCAATTCTACTTGACTATATGATTCGCACTTAGCATATATATAAAATAATTAAATTATGTGATAGTCTAAACTTTATAGATGATTCGTTTCTATGATAGAAACACATGTTCCCCTTTTAACTCGTCCACAAATAGAAATACGAATACATCAACAGGATACTACAACAAGTATACTACCAAATACCCTGATTTTTGTTTTTCAAACGTAAAACATTTTTTATTTTACTTTTGGTTAAAATATTCACACTTTTTTTTTAGTTATCTAACCTGGCTGTCCTTTAAAATGTTTTCAACCCGTAAAGTTTGTTAGTTTCCGCAGATGAGAATCTCAAGAAAAAAAAAAGGATTTATTAAATAACCCGTATATGGCTCGATTTTGAAATCTTGTCCTTCTGAACTAATGTATTTAACAAAAAAAAAAACATGAAGAAATTCTATAAAGGGGAGGCTAACTTTTTTAATAAATAAGTCTATCATTGACCTTGCCATTGGAACTTGGAACTATGTAAATTTGGTGCATAAATACTGTAAATACTCCCATATCATTTGAGCTAGTGGTTTGGCCCTAAGTGTTTTAAGAAACCACCACACTTTCAAATCTTTTCAATGTTGCACTTTGTAATAAATATATCATGTTCTCAGAATAACATCTAAGCTTTTTGAGCATGTAGTAATCTATGTGATTATATAAAAGGTTTTGGTTTATATACATGTAGGTGGACTTTGTGATGAAACGTTACAGGGACATAACCCCATTCCTCAAGCCATGCCACACTCTAACCCTAGGTCCTGACTACATCATCCCACAAGACTTACTGACAGATGATGAAGTGGCGGCCTACGAGACTCCTCGATCAACTGTGGTAGACGGCGATGAGTCCATGAGCTGGTCCTCAGCTTCCTCGGATAACAACAATGCGGGTGCGGCGGCTGCTTATGCCGCAACCACCACCCATGTCGTGAGGAAAAAAAGGACTGGTTTTTGCCTTTGCGCTAAATCGGCTAATAGTTATAAAGAAGTTTCGGAGGATCCTGACGATATTTCTGCTTGCATCAATCGGCGAAAAGGCGTTCCTCAACGATCTCCTCTCTGTTAACGTACTCTTTTCTTCTTTGTTTTTGTTTTCTAATCTTCTTTATTAGTTTCTTTTCACCATATAGTCTTATATGTTACATGTATGGATTCTTGTCGTGCGGTCTCTCTAATAAAGTTTATAATCAGTTTTTTATTTTATTTTATTTTGCTTACGTAGATATTAGTTTAGCATACCTTATAAATTCATAAGAAAAAAATTATCTTATCGCATAATAATATGTTTCTTCTACTCTGGTATCCTCAATATCCCTAAAAGGCCTCAGCCAAGTATTTCTTTTGTCACTTAATATATATCTAACCTAGGTTGAAGTCAATGTAATTTGTCTTTGACATATGAAATTGTACATTTTCGGCTTTCATAGCTTAGATTATCGTTTCAGATTAAATAATATGGAGAATCTGAAATATGAAATTAGATTTGTTTTGGACAGCTCTGATGGTGACTCACGTGGCTCCTAATTCCGAGCTGTGGGATCTTTCATGTTGTTCTAATATTGTTTTTTCATAAGAGCTAATTTTTTTCTACTCATTTTATATATATAAAATACTAAAACTTGAACCCACGAGATTCTCAAAACAATATTATAAATATATACATATATATTTTAAATTGATATTTATTTTTATATTTGTAATTTATGTTAAATATAATAAATATAACTAATTCTGAAAAAATCAGACAGAATCCTATCAATATTGTGAAATAAATTAAGTATTGATTCGTAACTTTCTTATAAACAAGATGATAATAGAAACACAGAGTCTTAATGGTTTTACGCACTCCATTTTTCGATCCGGGATATATATGGGAGGAGACAAAGGTGAAGCTAAGCGAGCGGTCCCATACGCAGGCACATCAATAATAGATGTGAGAGATATAAACAGAGAGGTAGATATACACTACAAGCTTTCACTGGGCATGAAAATGTCGGTGTGGTTCGGTTTCAAAATGCCTTGGAGGAAAAAAAAACCTATGTTCATATCCCTCTATGTATAACATAGTAGTATTCATGAAAATACATATTGGAGATGTCCATATCTCCCGCTCTCTAAACCAAGAAGTCAAAGTTATAACACAAAGACTGCCTGGAATAAGAGTACTTGAGGATAGGATGGGGGATAAAGTCCAAATTTATCTAGATGTTAGACACAATAAAAGAGATGGATTTAGTTTCTTCATTTTATTTCCATCCAGGACAATCTTTTTCTTTATCGATATAACACAAGAAAAGTCATTGGCAAAATGCCAATCCTGAGGTACATTACCACAAGAAATGCTTAAGTTTACGTATTGTTAAGGTTTCATATACATATACTCTACTACTTTTAAGGCGAGTCGCAAGTACAACGAGGGTGATCTCTCGTGGTCTAGTATTCTGACTTGATTGTATAGTTTGCCTAATTTTGTAAAGAACCAAAGGGTGTGCAAAACAACTGCAACCAACCAAATTAAACCAAAACAGAAGTAAAATGAATTTCTTAATTGTGTGGTTTCACTATTATAAAATCTGAAAACAAACCCACAACCGAACCAAAACTGTTTTTTTTTTATGTGTGTCCAAACAAAAATGTTTTCCTAATTAAAATTCGTACTTTTAAGAAAACAAAAACTTTGCGGTTCAAAAATAAATTTCTCTTTTATTAATCAAAAAAAAAAAACTATATTTAAGCCAAGGTCTCACGTATAAAACCCTCCTAAATAAATAAATGGAAACTTTACAACGGGAAAATATCAAAAAGCGCAAATTTTTAAATTTAGGACGACAAAATGAACTTTCAAAACTATTTAAATCTTAAAGTTTAGTTTAACTTGACCATTTAGGACATGTCGTTAAGTTTCCATCAACCAAACAATCAGAGAGTTAAGTTTTCGTTAGAATTTCTTTTATATCAAAACGATGTCGTTTTGAACACTAGAAAATGAGGAGGAAAAACAGCATTTCAAGGGAATCAAAATGCAGACCTTTTGGACTAATAAAGGACATTAAACCATTGAGCTACGTTAACATTTTGCTATCTTACAGATATAGCGTATATTTTATATAATAAAGTAAGGTTCCTCAAAACTTATGATCTAAAAAACAGACAAATGGTGCTCTATTCATTCAACATGTGTCATTTTCCTTAAACTTAAATATACTATTTTCATATTCATTCAATCTAATAATATTATTGACAATATAATATTTTATTTCTTTTTAACAATAACCATAATCAAGAAAGGTCTACATGTACAACTCAATGAAGCTATTTTGGTTACTTATCTTGAGAAAAAGATAATTAAGAAAAGTCAGCCCTTTTGTAGCCAAATCCAGCAATAATTTACCACATTTTTTCTTTTGCTTTATAGGGGTTAACTCCTCTAGAATCTTTGGATTTCGTGGAGGGTATAGTGAGATCTTGTAGCTTTCATAGATGTAAGGTTGAAGGTCTATCTATTGAAGATTTGAAATGACACTGGCCTGATCTCTTTGGAGATTTCGAAAATCATATGATTGTTAAAACTTCATTGAACATCTTTCTTTCTGAAGGCTCCACTAGAGCATAGAGTGTAGATATACAACTCATCAATTGAATGTCCTATTTTCTCATGATTTTTTTCTAGGGTTGCTGTCTGGAGTGTAATTTAGCTTCATTTTTGCCTTTAGTAGGCGCAATCCACCTCTAAACTTATGATCTAAAAAACTCACAAGTGGTGCTCTGTTCATTCGACATTTGTCATTTCTCTTAAATTTAAATAAACTATTTTCATATTCACACAATATAATAATATTATTGATAATATAATATTTTATTTCACTTTAATAATAATCATAATCATAATTTATTACATATTCATTCTATAAAATGTAACTCCTATAATGTTTGACAAAAAATAACTTTACATATAAATACAATATAATGTATTAACTGTCATCTCGTTTATGTTTTAGTAGAAAACATATGTTTTTACATTACCAAGAAAAATAAATCAATATTTTATTACATTATATTGTATTAACTGCAATTGTGTTTATGTTTTTGTGGAAAACATATTTCTTTGCATTTATTGAAAATAAAAATATAAAAACACAAACAAATGTATTTAAAAAACATAATCATCATCATCATTTATTGCATATTAATTCTTTCAAATGTAATTTCCACGATGTTTGACCAAATTTATTAAAAACAAAACCACAATTAAAATCCATGACAAATTAATTTCTCTATAAATAGTAAGACAAAGTCTTAATCAAATATTATATTCTACCTCTCATATATATATATATTTAAATAAAATATTTTTTTTATTTTAAATAACTTTTATCGGTTTTGAAACAAATAGGTTGAGTTGAAATTTTGGAGCACATATAGAAGTGAAAAAGGGCTAAAACACCTTCTTACTTTTAGATGAGAAACAAGGTATGTTATATCTTCTTAACTTTCACCTTGTACTTCTTCTTCATGTTTTGAGGATTTCGCGAAGCCCGTATTCAATAGTCGTCTATGACCACACCTTGTAAACTTTTTTAAAAGTGAACATCCCTTTGCAAAACTCATAAAGCAACTATCTTTATTTCCTTGTATTATCTTAGATTCAAGTTGTGTGAACTTCCCTCTTTTGAGGATTAAGTGAATGGAAATTGACGTTTGGCAAAGAAAAAAGTTAAAAAAAATTGAACCAATGGTAAAAAGAGCTATGTCATGATGGATTGTAGAGAGTATATAAGAGTTTCTCAAGTGAGAAACTTTCTACACTTTCTCTCTCTCTTTCATTTCATTATTTTTAATTTTTTAATAGTGAGAAACTCTCATGAGAAACTCCCAAATAGAGATGGTCTAATAAATATTTCAAAATACATTTTTTAAATCATAAAGAGGATTGAAGGACATGGGCATGAAAGCATTTCTTCAAATCTTTAAAACATTTTGACACTTTTATTAATTTGTTGCTATTTGTTGTGATATTTTGTTATTATTTGTGATAATGTTTTGTTACCTTTATCAATCTGTTAAGAGTATGATTTTAGGATTTTTAAAGTATTAATTCGCGGAAACCTCTATATTTAAAGCTATATGATAATAAGATTGTTAGTTGATATATATGCAGAGAAGTCAAGCAAAAAAACTTTGGCATTTCGGCGTGATTTTTGTAGGTAAAAGAACAAAATCCAGAATACCATCGGGTTTTTGTCGATTGATATAACCCTATTTTTCTGTCTTTAACTATGTTTTAGATATAGGATTTTGAGTCTTTTTGTTATTTCTCGAGTCATTTTAGAGTCTTTTCAGGTATTCTATGAAGTGGGACAACAATGGAGATGAGCAGATATTTTGGAGCAAAAGGTAAGGAAAAAGAAGCTAAGGACGATTTCAGTTTCATGTTCAATGAGAGTGTCGATCGACACACTTTTGGGGTCGATCGACACACTCTTGGGGTCGATCGACACACTTTTGGGGTCGATCGACACACTTTTGGGGTTGATCGACACCGGTTTCGGGCCCAAAGAAGTTCATGACGCTTTCAAGTTTAGACAAGTGAAAATTTTCCCCATAAGACTTTCCTATTTGCATTATTAGTCCCTGAACGTTTATTAGGTCATATATATAGTTTTTAAGGTCATTGTTTAGACCTAAGTTCTTTTCTATCAAGTTTTATCAAGCTTTTCATCTAGGTTTTTTTGAGAGACATAAGCTATTCATCCCTTGTTCTTTAGAGATTCATTCAAATTTCAATACAGTGAAGAGATCCTTTCATACTCTATTCTTATTTGCTGTGTTTATGCTTTCTTACTCAAATATGTTGCTTGTTTCAATCTCCATGTCTGCGTAATTTGCTTGTTAGGGTTAGAGTTTCTCATTAGGGATTCATATGGTTTAGTAGATCCCCCCCTTCTAGATTATCTGTAGAATTCTGAATCTTTAATTGTTCTTAATGCTAAACTAGAATTTGAATCAAGACAATAGATATATCCGCCATAGGTATCTATAGTTGGATCTATTATTTGATGAGCATGGTTTATAGGTGTGTAATAAGAATCGGCCTATCTACTAAGGTGAACAATTGAACTCGTTTAGAATGCATGTTTAGGTATAAAATCTCTCGGCTTCTCTGGTTATTCTTAGCAATAGACATAGGGAGTTTTGCGGAACACCACCGGTAACTCAAAAATTAGAGTTTGAATTTAAGAATGGTTCGATAACAATCTAGCTATCATTAGATCTACTAACCAATAGTTTCCTAAGAATACCCTAAGCCTAACTTTTTATTTTATCATTTCACAACCAATCAATCTACTTTCTTATTACTTTATTTACCTTTTATTTTACTATTTATCTTCTATTTTAATCTTGACATTCAATTTATTGTGTGAACAAAAGAACTTTGACGAAATTTAACCCTTAAATATTGCAACCGATCTCTTATTTGAGAGAGTAGGTTTAAGGCAATTTGAACCATATCATCGATTACGGTATATAATAATGTAAGGTTACCTGAAACTCATGCTCAAAAAAACTGACAAGTGCTGCTTTATTCATTCAACATGTGTCATTCCTCTCAAATTAAAAAAAACCATTTTCATATTCACTCAATCTAGTTATAGTTTTATACTAAAAAAATCTCTTAACATTTTTTCAATACCCTTTTTGTATTTAATTACTTTTCCTACAATGTATCATTTCAATATTTCATATGATTACCATAACATTAGAAATTTTCAACAAAATAATTTTTCAGGAATTAAAGAATAAAATATAAGTTTCATAACTATCAAGAATCTAACACCCCGGTTTCAGGAATATGATGGTACATGCGGATAGGTTTAAAAGAATTGATTTGGCCCATGGGCCCGATAGAAGATGTGGGGCCCATTGGTAGAGGCGGTTGGGGCGTTACAAGTGGTATTAGAGCCAAAACCATACAAATGTGCAGTCAAGAAGGCTCAAACCGTAGGGGGTGACAGTCTTGGTGCACAACGAGGACGTTGCGATCTGTTAGTGGGGGTGAATTGTAACACCCCGGTTTCAAGAATATGGTGGTGAATGCAGAGAGGTTTAAAAGAATTGATTTGACCACCTATGTCACCAAAGTGCTCTTATCTTTTCTGTCAAACATCTTGAGAGAACTCCTCAGTTAAGCGTGCTTGGGCTTAAGTAGTTTAAGGATGGATGACCTTCTGGGAAGTGATTGTCGGAACCATGCAAGTTAGGACAAACCATGAGGAAAAATCATGTGGTGATTTGTAGGATCGGACAGTGGTGGGCCCATGGGCCCAAGAGAGGACGTGGGGCCCACTAGTAGGGGCGGTCTAAAAGATGAGATCACGGAAAGAGATCTGACCGTTCAAAATCCAAACCTACCGTGAAAACCTTCCTTTTGATGTTCTAAAGTTAACCACCAAAATTCGTAACGTTCCAACAGAAAGTTAAATCGTGATCCTCCTTTAAACACACGCTGGTCTAAATCGCGACTGAAACAGAACAGCTAACAAAAAGGTATACAACTCTTAGACCATCCTCATTGGTGATACTTTGAGGATGTTATTAAATTAAAAATAATAGAAAAAAGAGATGGAGTGTCTTTAAAAGTGTAATAGTGTCTTTGGAAAGACATTTTGGACCCCCAAAATAGAAGATGTCTTTAAATTTAATCTTACTTATATTTTTTAGACATCTACAAAGGTATGGCCAATGTGGATGCTCTTAGAATTCTAACTCAAATTAAAATTTGCAAAAAGTCACATGTAACTGTAGGTCTTATTTGCAATCTCTGAAAATTTTGATACATTTGCCCACGATTTAATAGGTCGAAACTGATCTCTACCAAACCTCGACGATTCTGCCTCTTCCTCCCTTCACCAAAGCTTTAACATTTTTTTCTTTTTCAAGTTAAAAACAACTCTCTTTCTCTTTTGGTTTTCAGGTCACGACATATGAGAAAAGAAGAAGATGGCTTCAACTTATAAGAAGAAGGAACTAGGGCTTTTTTGTTTAATTTGGTTAAACCAAAATTCTACTAAACCGATAATTAATTAACCATCCTTTAGGTCTAATTAATAAACCAACCCGATTAACAACTTATTAGAAACAAACCAATTCCGCTCTAATTACTGACTTAAACTCCATTAATCCATTCTTTTTAGAATACAGATGTTACAAAGACAAAGACCAAATAATTTCTCTCTAAAATAACTTCAAGAGAAAAATATATATATGAATATATTACAATATTTGTTTGTTGACAATATGATATTTTATTTTTCTTTAATAATAATCAGAATTTATTGTATATTTATTCTTTAAAGTGTAACTCCTATAATGTTTGACAATAAAAATAACTCAACATATTAATACAATATAATGTATTAACTGCCACTCCGTTTATGTTTTTGTGAAAAACATATTTTTCCATTTACAAAAAATAAAAATAAAACACAAACAAAACTATATAACAAAAACACAATCATAATAATAATTTATTGCATATTGATTCTTTCAAATGTAACTCCCATGATGTTTGACCAACTTTATTAAAAAACACAATTAAAATCTATGGCATATTTTTCTTTAAATAGTAAGGTATAGTATTTATCAAATATTATATTCTACCTCTCACATATATATCTTTAAATAAAATATTTTTTTTCTTTTACTTTAAGTGATTTTTGTAGGTTTTGAAACAAATAGGTTGAGTCAAAATTTTGGAGCATATGTAGAAGTTAACATGTGAAATGTGGATTTTTCCTAAACTAACTTGATGAAAAAGGGTTAAGACACCTTCTCACTTTTAGATGAGAAACAAGATATGTTTTACCTTCTTAACCTTTACTTTCTACTCCTTTTGCATGTTTTGAAGTTGACAAATGTTGTTTACAAAATACCTATTTTGCCAAGTTGCTAAAATTCATATTAGTCTTTAAAAGTATTTTAGTTTCTGAGTCAAAACGTATCAAAAGTGAGGACTCAACTAAATGATAAACATATATAGCCAAATGTTCATTGGCTACATAATATAATTTTAGGTTGGTGTTCCTTAATATAATTACTTTTTCTTTTTATCTGTGGTCACTTCTTTTTGTCTCTTTCATTTAGTTTTAAAATTTCAATATACAAACATTGCTCCTATTTATACAAACTTGGTTTATTTTTGGTCAAGTTTGATCTTTACAAATCTAAAGAAAACATTATTTACTAAACAATAACTTATAACTCAATCTACGGATCATAGCAATTGAAGGAATATTTATGTTTTACTTATCATGCTGAATTTAAGTAATATTTTGCTTCTTAAGTTTTGTAATAAAGAGGAATGTTCAATTGTTCTCATCGCCACGGAAGCGGTTTGCACCGAAAGGGAGTGATCAATTAATTGAGGGAGTTGAGCCGAAGAACCGGGTCACGGGGAAGGCTGTGCGTGGTGGTGCTAAACCACCAAAACCAATGGTTGATAAATGAAGATTTTAAGCTGAAATTGTCAAGCGCTGGGGAATAAAGCAACAATCGGTTATCTTAGGGATTTATGGAAACAACATCGGCCGGATTTTTTGTTTTTAATGGAAACAAAGCAATCTTATTTATATATGGAAATATTTGTCAGTCATTTTGGTTATAAAAATTTAAAAACGGTTGATCCTATTGGTTGTAGTGGCGGTTTAGCACTTTTTTATAATAATGATTTTAATGTTTCAATTCTTTTC
>Ga0041059_1000932_pt1 | contig 23144 bp, 16 predicted proteins | sample AraColnosormetaG_FD_56232 | JGI IMG/M metagenome (GOLD analysis project Ga0041059, IMG submission 56232) | Arabidopsis roots microbial communities from North Carolina, USA - Col MF nosort | ecosystem: Host-associated > Plants > Roots > Unclassified | place: USA: North Carolina | collected... | reverse complement strand
ATTTTTTTTTTTTTTCTCTTTTGTTTGTCTTTTTATTTATTTATTTGGATGCTAACTTTATATAATGATAAAAAAAAAATTAACTGGATTTTGGATCCAGCATTCGTCATTAGCGATTCCAAACATTCGACCTGTTTTTCTATTATTATATAGATTTAGCATTCAAATTATTAATTGAGATTTTTAAAAATTGTTTTTAAAATTTTGATTTTGTTTTTTCGGATTTTAATCTTTTATATTTGTTTTTTATTTTATTAGGATGCTAACTTTATATAATGATAGAAAATAGCCTACCAAAAAAAAAATGATAGAAAAATTAACCGGATTTTGGATCCAGCATTAGCCGTTAGCAATTCCAAACATTCAACTTGTTTTCATATTATTATGTAGATCTAGCATTCAAGTTTTTCATTCGGATTTTTAAAAATACTTTTTAAGATTTTGATTTTGTTTTTCTTTTTTTCAGAATTTAAAAAACTTTTCTTTAATGTTTTTATTTGTTTGGATATTAAATTTACATAATGATATGAAAACTAACCGGATTTTGGATCCAGCATTAGTCGTAAGCGATTCCAAACATTCAACTTGTTTTTCCTATTATTATGTAGATTTAGCATTAAAGTTTTCAATTTGGATTTTTAATAATAATTTTAAAAACTTTGATTATGTGAGGTTAAATATGGGCCACTATGCCTATGAAGAAAAATATTAAATCAAATTAAAAAAGATGATATGCTTAACTTCAACAGTAAGTAATCAATTAACTTTGAGGGTTCAGAAGAGTCATTGGCAACAGACAATGTATCATCACCAATTGTAGCGCAAGCAAACACACATTTGGTGGATAGAAAAAGGAAGAGTGAACCGGATTCAAAGACCTCTTTGAGACCGAGCCATATTTGATCCAGCAGCATTGGGGAAAATGGCAGGCGCTTTGTCGGACATGGTAACTGCTTTGAGGTCAAGGAAAGCTGATTCCATAACGCAAGAGGATAGATTTAGTATTACAAACTGAATCAATGTGCTTGACGAGGTAGACATGGTTACTAGGTAAGTACAAGAAGAAACATTTGATTGAACTCTGGTGGTTTTCTTTCACAATTACAATATCCATGTCATGATGTTCTCTCAACATGTTTGGTGAACAAAACAGCATTGTACAATGAAGAAATGTGAGAAGGGAGAAGAAAAGAAATGTTCCTTAGAGCAAGGTATTTAGTCATCGTCCTTGAACTCCCTGACCAGAAGAAAAGAAAAGAAAAGAGAAATGTGTTAGTATCTCTACAATGTGCAAAAAACAGAGTGGCTCCTGATTCACAGTAATCGTATAGTATAGTACCTTCGATCAAGGTATCGAGGTTGAACACCAGAGCCTTGACAAGTAGTGCAAGTTAAGGAACCAGCACCATCACAGTTGATACAGTTTGAGACTTCTTTCTCTCCTCCACCAAGCTCTACGGTCACATTACCACTTCCCACACACAATCTGCATTTCTCTGCTCCACCACCAAAGAAACTATTTCTTCAGAAACATCATAATATGTTTATAAACATTTTCGACACATCAAACATTTTGCTCTTACACAAATCCAACCAAAATGCTAACAAAAAGTTGAGAGAGATCCACTTACGAGCTCCGGTGCCATTACAGGGAAAACAAGGTTGAGTATTCTCTCGCTTAGCCTATGAAAGTGTAAAATCAAAACAGTGTTAACTTTATTCCACAGCAATGCACTCACTTAGAAGCATTGCCAAAACGGTATCAAATTTTCAACAATGAGAATGAGAAGACTCACCGCATTGTCGATTTGAGTCTCGTAGAACACAGGGATTCCGATTCCTAATGCGACGCTTGCTACGCCTACAGATATCGCGACTACCTAGAAAGATAATCAAAATCGTTCATCAATAAAAACTAGTGAGAAGAGAACAAAGTCTATATAGCCAGAGATGAGGATCAAACCGTGTTGGGATCGAGTTCAGCTTTGATTCGGGGATAAGATGTTGACGGCGACCGGAGATTCCTCGCCGAGAAAGAAGAAGGAGTGAAATTGATGGGACAGTGAATGAACGGAGAATGAAGACGAGGCGGAGATGGAGCTGAAACTGGCATTTCGACTTCTCTTTGTTTGGTATGAAGCTTTGCAGAGAATCGCTTAAGCGCGCGAAGATGGATGAGAGGAAGAAGAAGAACCAGTAGTTTTGGGTTAATCTCAGCCACTAGATTATGTTTCCATGGCTAAGATTTGTTCACGTGGCTTAATAAGATATTTAGTATTTATCTCCTTATCCACTAATCCACTGTTAACTGTAATCCAGTTTTCCGAAGCGTATTGGAGAAGAGGAAAACAAGATACGGTGTGGTGAGATACGATACACCCGCTTAAACGTAGACGATCACAACCGTCAAGTATAAATCCAACGGCTGATAACGTCTAAAAGTCGTGATTGTTGACTATTTAAAAACCGCACTGTTTCAAGTTGAAACTCACAAGTAGAGAACAAATGAAAAAAGGATTCGCAAGTCACTATCCGATACCGTTTTGCTTCGCCTTTTCTCCATCTTTTGTTTCTCCATTCGCAAGTCACTATCGTACGTAACCGTCGTCTATAATTCGTTCGAAATCATTCTTCTCATTCCTTTTTCGCCGAAACCGTTTTTCTGATAAGGTATGTGTTATTGTTCAATCGCTTAAACCGTTAATATCTTCTTCTTCATATTAGCCTTTAGGAAGTGTAATCGTTTGAAGGCATGCATCAATATTGTTTAGTTGATTGTTTTGTCTCTGTCTTTTTGTATTTTGGATGATATAATCATTTCAATGAATCGGGGTCGAGAATTTAATTCTGACAAGCAGATTCTTTTGTTTTTTTTAAACGTTTTAGCAGGTGATCACAATGATTGGATCGTTTCTGACAAGAGGGCTTTTGTATGTTATTGATCTCTTCTTTTAATTTTATAAAACACACATTTCTTTCAATCAAACTAAGTAATGAATCTTTCTATTTATTGACAGAATGGTGTTTGGATATGCATATCCTGCTTATGAGTGCTTCAAAACGGTCGAACTCAACAAGCCTGAAATTCAACAACTTCAGTTCTGGTGCCAGTATTGGTATATGCATACATTCTATCCTTTATCTATAACCTTTTTAGGTTCCTATATAAATCTTGCTTCCTTCCACTCAAAACATCTTTGCAGGATTATTGTAGCTGCTTTGACGATTTTCGAAAGAATTGGTGATGCTCTTGTTTCTTGGTAGGCTGTTTATATTACTTAGAAAACAAAGAGTTTTACAGTATTGTATATTAGTATTCTTATGTTTTCATGTTGTCTTGAAGGTTACCAATGTATAGCGAGGCGAAGTTGGCTTTCTTCATTTATCTCTGGTTTCCAAAGACTAAAGTAAGTAATATCTTATATATCTTTTGATTCAACTGACTTTTTCTCTAATTTTTATTACCTATGTGTTATATCATTTCAGGGAACAACATACGTTTACGATTCTTTCTTCAGGCCATATATAGCAAAGCATGAAAATGAAATTGACCGCAACTTGGTGAAGGTAAAGACTAGAGCTAAGGATATGGCAATGATATATCTCCAAAAAGCAATCAACCAAGGGCAGACCAAATTCTTTGAGATCTTACAGTATATCACAGAACAATCAACACCAAAATCTAAGGCTGAGGTATATTTATTTCTTCACCTCTCTACTCTTCTCTGTTTCATTTTAACATTTGACTTGTGAGTGAACTTCAATAAAAAATCTTGCTCGTTTTTCTATTTGTGAACAGGAAAAGAAAGAGACAACAATACCTAAACTCGATGATCCAATTCTTAAGGTGAAAGAAAACGAAGTCACTAAATGAGGTACGTAGAGTCATTCGAGAGGAAAACGTTAAGCCTGACTCGTGGGAAACTATTGGGGAAAACACACTGTACTAACTAACTATGCATCATCTTCTTTCTTTTAGTCGTTACTATGAATAAATCATGAATCTCAAATGTAAATTGCTTCGGAGAAAAATAAAAAGGTTGCTTTTTAACCAAGTATCATGAGAATCTAGCTTGATATGGGCCTAAACCCAAATTCTTCTTTCACACGTTTAATGGTGGCCCAATTCTTTACCAGCTTATGTCCCCATTCTCTTAAATCTAGTGGTGCTCCGTATACATCTGATTAGGATTATAATCTTAGATGTTTGAAAATGGGTTTGCGATATGGTTATGATCAGTAGTATCCATAACCCATTCAGACAGTGAAATAATTCTCATACATGAAATACATGAGTACAAGAGACAATTGAAATTTGAGTAGGATTTAGAATGATGTTTGAATATCGAGGTCTTCGATGGAATGATCCGTCAAAACTCGCAAAGTATCGCAATTTGTTGTAGATTAGGTTAAATGGGACGGATTAACCCGCTCTGACATCTCCTACCTAAATCTTTAATTTTAAAATTCAAAAAAATTACACTAGTAGGTCAATATTACATTTTATCCCAAAAGAAAAAGAATTAAAGAAAAAAAGAACACTCTGCAAAGTAAATAATAAAATTAAAGGAGTTACACAAAAATGATACATAACCAGAGGACCACACGGCTACAAGTCGTGACATATCATCATTGTGTGGAAAAACACATAAATATTTACAAAAATTCTAGAGATGGCCTATCCAATATGGCATTGTATGTGTACGTACAAATTACCAAATTTATCAATAACGAATGCAGAACTTCATAAATTAATGAGTTGTGTAGAGAAATCAATAATTGAAGAAGGATGCAACCGAATGATTGATGAATTTACTATAAAAATTAGGGACCATTTTTGAATGATAGTTGTTGTATATCTATCTACTCAATCAATTGCATTAATTGATATGAAGCTTGTTGTATGATTCAGTGTGAAACAAAAGAGTGTCAGCTAGAATCTCTTCTTCTTCTTTTTTCACCAATTTGTTTGATTCTCTATGAGCCAAACTGATGCGAACTCCTAATTTGGACTCTACTTCTAACCAAAACAGCAACATAACAAACAAAAGATAACACAATTATAGGTGGTAAAGACCAAAACCAGAATCATTTTCTCACATCTTATTTTCTACAATTTATTTGATTTTAGAATGAGTGTTTGAAAAGAAATACATTGTAGTTGTTACAAGGTTTCTAGTATCAAAATAGTCCGCATGCTTTTCATATATACTGTATGATCACAATGTATTCAACACTTTCATGGCAATTCCTTTAGGCATATGACTATGGTTTTACTGTAAACTTTTACAGTAGAAGTTTGCTTTAGAAGATGGAACGTGATACAGTAAAGTACTTCAAAGGTGATGCAAATTCTACTAATGGATATGAACAGTATAAAGTATTATGACTATATGAAATGGGGACACAATTGTCTCTATTTTTTCCATATATTTAAACCGTTTTGCCAACTTTTCATACCCCAAATCACACGTGCATTTTATAACATGGTAAACGAATAATACATTAGGCACAGTAACACCATTTTGTATCTAGAGAGGTATCTTCTTGAGTTTGTCACAAAAATATCTGAAATCTTACAAAAATTTCAAAACATATCTGAGAAAATTCATGGAAAAGATACGATTTATATTCAAAATAACTGTGTACAATACGAAGTTCTCTTTCTCTCTCTCTGTCGGTGTTTTAGAAATCAGCTATCGTTCGTGGCTCTAATATTTAATGGCATATTCAAAGCACTTGAAGTTATACAAATTGGGAATTGGAAGGTTTCTCTTTACTGCAATACAAGATGGGCAATACCAATATTAAATTTATATCGATTTTGAAGTTATAAATGGAAAAAACTATTAATCACAAGCCAATACTAACCGGCCACGTTGTCAGTAGAGACTCTTTTAACATGCAGTAGGATTAAATTTTCTGTCAGTCGAATAAATTCCATTGTCACCGGACTAACAATAGTATTTTAAATGTTACGTACGTAAACAATTACTACTTTACTTTTCGTTTTTTGAAATTCAAACTTGTTTATGAATCAAACATATTCTCAAGATCTCGCGCTTCGTTTCTTCTTTTGTCTCAATGAACATAACATATTTAACAAAATTTTAAACGAAATGACTTTATAACAATCTCTGGTGATTTTTATAACCAAAGTTTAAAACAAAAGAGAAGGACAAATGTGGAACACGACAAGTGAGAAGGCCAAAGCGACTGCGTGATAAATCCAAGTATTGCGGCGAATGTGAAGGTCTTAGAATTTTACATATAGTCAACGATCAACCTTAAAATCGTAGTTTCTTTTGATTGCTACAAATTTTCACCCTAAATATGATTAATTTACTTTTATGTTATTGATGATGAATGATTAATATAATTACTCGAAATTGTGTGTTGTGTTTGAACGCAATTACCACAATCTAAAAATATACAAGCTCACTTGAGTTATCACATTAAAAATGTTCTTCCCATAATGTCGACATTTATTACACATTAAATTATTATTTATTTAGTGCATTAAACTGTTTTTTATGATAATCAGTATATTAATAAATGAATTTACACCCATACTTTTTTACACAAACTTCAAGTGTAACTCCACCTCTATTTACTGTACTGAGATTAGTTTATGACACCCTATCCTAATTACTTTGAAAAAAATAGTCTATCAATATGAAGTAATACATTGCATAAATCTGAAATACTTACATACAAACTGAGACCAAAAACTATTGAAGTAAAAATGATATAAATGTACCAAACTATTTAGGAAACAAGGAATTAAGAGCATTGAAATTTTCAAATCGAGACAAATAGAACATTTGGAATCCGTAATCACAGTTCCAAATACGAAGTTTCCAAAGACCTTGTCTGGTGTTTAACGTGTAATCTTGTTCTGTTAAAAAAATACTTTTGACCATACATATCAACAACATCATTTTTAGAATTATTATTATTATTATATTTTTGATGTACTAATTAATTCCATTTCTTTTCTTGTTGTCTTGCTTGCATTCATGGAATCTCCAAACTTTGATTTTTAAAACTAATTATTTCTGTCATCAAACTTGTTTTAATGGTGAACTTATACATTTTTATTATGTAGTAACGACTATTAATAAAGAGATTCCATTCAAAGTTTTGAGTATAATAACCAAACAAATCAATACTACCAATATAAACATCAGTGACGTTGACTAATTCCGCCTTTAAGAAGGTCAAACTGTAATGGAAGATTATAGATGAAGCAGTTAAAGCACATACAAAGCCAACCAAGCTCGTCCAAAAAAATTAACTTCAAGATCTTCTAACTAATTTATAATCATCAAAAAAGTAATTTACTATCTATCCAAAATCCATAATTAAATACTGTTTTTTCTTTTGAGGAAAATCCACAACTAACAAAGCAAGCAACCAGATGCCAAAATTAATTAGAAAGATATTTTTCTCTGACAAAACAAGATATCTGAATATAGTTAAATTAGTACCCTATTTTCTATTAAAAGATTATAATTTTAATAAATTCGAACGACAAGAATATTAATCAGAAGGGTAAGAAAGTAAAACTGTAAAATAAAGAATTAAAGAAAGATAGAGCCCACTACTTTAATCTTCTTCCCTCCTTATTACCCATCTTGGATCCATCTTCGATTTCAACACCTAAAAATAAAAGCTTATAATTAAAGAACCATAAAGACGAACACAAAAGAAACTCTCACATTCTCAAGAGTTTCTTTCTTCTTTCAATGGCTTTACTAACTTTCTTGCCGGAGAACGCAGAGGCGCCACAAAAACACAAGCCAACGTCTAGCAAACGAAAGAAACGCGATAATCCCACCGACCAAACGCAGACACAGAAACATAAACCGCAGAAACCGAAGAAAGCAGTACCTCCGAAGCAGCCATCTTCATGGGACCAAATCAAGAACCTATTGACTTGCAAACAAATCGAAGGGTCAAGAGTCCATGATCCTTCCAAGAACTCTCAATCTGGTCCGTCCATGACAACTAACTTATCTCCTTCCAAGCTTGGCTCGTCGTGCAGCTCCATTTGCAGCTTTAGAGACGTGGCTCACGGCAACACTCGTGTGGTTCATAGAGCTGATCACTCACCAGACGTAGGTAACTCGGCTACTCCTAACTCGGAGACTCGGCTTCTGACTCGGAAACCTGGTCAACACGGTTCTTCTTCGTCTCGGTCTCTTACATCTGGCTCAACGAGATCTAACGCCAGTGGGAGTTACACGTCATCGTCAACGACTTCGTTTAGAGCCATGCAGTTCCGTAAACTCTCCGGATGTTACGAATGTCACATGATCGTTGACCCGAGCAGGTAATGACACCAAAAATTAATTATGAGTAAGTAAATGTTCTTCTGAATTATATTTTTGTAATTTCATTTTCATGTTCTTGAATTTTAGGTATCCGATTTCGCCTAGGGTTTGTGCTTGTTCCCAATGTGGAGAAGTTTTCCCCAAGCTTGAAAGCTTAGAGCTTCATCAAGCAGTTCGTCACGCAGGTAAGGCTTTTTTTTTCCTTTTAACAAAAATTGTTTGACTTTATCACTTACCTCAAATTAATTAATTACGCTTTAGCTACAATTTTTTATTTTTTGGTGTGTGGTAGTCACATTTTTAAATTTAACCCTAAGTATCTAGTGAGATTTTCGTAAATGCGAATGGCTTGGCAAAGTAAGATTATGTTTTGTATCCTTGGAAAAAAACTTAAGATCTCAGTCCATGATTTGACTTGTGAATGATGATACAACCTTTGTTTGTTTAGTATTGATTGAATAATTAGCATTAACACATGTTTTCCGGCGTATAGGCCCTTGGATTTATCGATAGATTTACCATAATGCTAAGCAAATAATTAACGAACATGCTTTCATTAATATATATCTTAGACTTCGTTGTTTCTTAATGGAATCAAGATCTCAGTGTTATTGTCGGTGATTATATCGATCAAATAAGTTAGGATGATTTGGCCGTATGTTACAGATTGTTTTTGGAATAGAGATTCATACGTATTTTTAGAGAAAGATACAAAAGAGAATAGGAATATAACTGGAGAACAAGATATATTCTATGGTCTCCAAATCCGTCGTTTTGCTTGGAAACACTTACCATGCGATGGGACCATTGTACTATAAAAAGAAACAGCTGTCTCTGCTCTTAACTAAATTCAATGTCCCCCTGAAATATTACGTGTCATTTTTCAATTCGACAGTATCAGAATTAAAACCCCTCACCTGACAAAAACCGAATTATAGAACTGTCTTTAATGTCCCAAAAACTCAGATTTTTGTTTTGACTTGCATATTTTTCCTGATTTTATGAGCAAAAACGTTGTCGTTTAATTGCAGTTTCGGAGTTAGGTCCGGAGGATTCGGGTCGAAACATAGTGGAGATCATATTCAAATCAAGCTGGCTTAAAAAAGACAGTCCCATCTGTCAGATCGAACGGATATTAAAAGTCCACAACACTCAACGTACGATCCAACGGTTTGAGGATTGCCGAGACGCAGTGAAGGCGCGTGCACTTCAAGCAACCAGAAAAGATGCTCGTTGTGCCGCCGACGGCAACGAGCTCTTACGTTTTCACTGCACCACTCTCACTTGTTCACTCGGAGCTCGTGGCTCTTCTTCTCTCTGCTCTAACCTCCCTGTTTGTGGCGTCTGCACCGTGATTCGCCACGGTTTCCAAGGAAAATCTGGTGGCGGAGGAGCCAACGTCGCAAACGCCGGTGTGAGGACGACGGCGAGCAGCGGAAGAGCTGATGATTTGCTGAGGTGTAGCGATGATGCGAGGAGAGTGATGCTTGTGTGCCGTGTGATCGCTGGGAGAGTTAAGCGAGTTGATTTACCGGCGGCGGATGCTTCGGCTACAGCGGAGAAGAAGTCAACGGTGGAGGATAACTCGGTGGTTGGAGTTTCTTCGAGTGGTGGTACGTTTGACTCGGTGGCGGTCAATGCTGGAGTTTATTCGAATCTTGAGGAGCTTGTGGTTTATAACCCGAGAGCTATATTACCTTGCTTCGTGGTTATTTACAAAGTTTTAGAATCTTGAATTTGTAATTTTAACTTGAGAAATAATGTTTGTTTTTTGTACTTCTAACTTTTTAATATTATAGGGAGAGATTAGGGATAATCATCAACCTGCATCATAATTCCCATCTTATTATTGACTATTAAGTGTAATTCTCAGGAGTCTAAGCTAATATGTTCTTGGTTATCTCTATTATTGAAAATCATGATTAGGTTAAGAATTCAGTAGTCGAGTGGGTTAAAAATCATGATTATGAATTATGATGAACTTAACGTGTTATTTCTCAATTTAGGCTTTTTGACCAGTAAATGTAACATTTTGTTAACTATGGTAAATTTCATAGCTGTGTTCACACTTGGTGGGAATCAAATAGTGTGGGAGTGGCAGAGTGATATAATTGCTATCACATGCGTTTTCAGTAAATTATTTTATTCACCCAAGTTCTTTTCGTTATTTTTTAAGAAATATTTATAGGGAAAGCTGATTTTGTAAAAGTTGGGTATTGTATAGTTTTAATTTAGTAGTTATATAGTGTTGTCAAAAAAAGAAGAAGGAAATAGTAGTTATATGGTATGGTTCAGATAAGTTCAAAATTTACCCATAAATAAAAAAGGCTTGCACGCTGAGAGGGTGCACCATTGGAACTTTCCTCGTTGTCAGAAGCTGCTACATTGTTTATTTTTATAATAACTCGATTTCTCCTTGGAGTTGCAAATGAAATCAGAGATTTAGAATCAAACCAGTTTAATATTCGAGTTTTACAACAAATATGTCTAGCATAGGTTAAAATTCAGAAGTTCTATTAAAAGATGGATATAAAGTTGATGCAACTGTAGTGGGCAGAAACATTTTACATTAATTGAGGCCTTTGAAGCTTTGAATATCAGCAAGATAAATTCCAAAGGGAAGGTGTTTTCTGCTTTTAGTCTTATGTTGTGAGAGGTTTTGTTGAAGTGTGTTTGTAAATGATTTCAGATCACCACAAAATAGTGCATTAGTGATAATCTGTGAATATCAATGACTGCCAAACGAGAAGTAGATCACCGCAAAAACTAGCATTTCTTTCCTGCTTCCACTAGTGCTTTGAGGTGGCTTTAAAAATCAAGAACTTGTAATAAGGAAACTTGATTATAACCAAGAGACATCTACAATTACAAAACAACAAAAGTGATTATCTTTTAATAAATTGTTAGTTATAAACTTAGAACTTTTTACCATCAACAACAATATAGATTTTGATTGGTAACTTTTACCGATGTTGTAGAAGATGTACCGCGCGCTCTTGTTGAATTGTCACCAATCAACAGAATGAAAACACACAAAAAATAATTTCTTTTTGGTTACGTGTAAACTCAAATAGGCTTGTTAGACTTAGCCCATTAACTGATTTGGGCCGAAGTTTATATACATTTTCCAGAATCCAGACTCAAAGGTCCACCAATTGAATTCGACCCAGTAGTCTTTTTGTTTTTGTTTTTGTTTTTTAAGTTGTTCTGTTTTGTTTTGTTTTTGGTAACATCTTCTTTATTAAGGATTATAGCTCTCGATATAATCATGATGTAAAGCTTGACAAATTGAACAAAGAGACATAAGGGATGTTTTTTTGCTTCGCAAGTATGTCTGTTCGTTGGCTTATTGTAGTCTCTCTTTGACTATGCAAATTCACCATTAGATACAACAAATTGAATCAGTCAAACAAAATTCTCCGACATAGTAAAAGTTCACGAAACTAATAAACTATTGAGCTATTTATGAGTTATCCAGGTGGTTTGGTTTTAACTTTAAGGAAGAATTAAAGTGCAAGACATAATCATAACCGTCATAAAACCTAAGATTATAAAAAGAATCCTAATCCAACAATCATTTCACCAAAAAGCCTCTTAATTCTTCTATGTCTCTCTAATTGTTTTCCTCATTGTCTGCCTTTTTCTATGTACCTTTATTTTTGGTTTAAATAAACTCTTGTTTTGTTCTACGAATAACGTTTTTGAAGTTGAGTGTTTACTTACTGGTCCCAAAATATAATGTGCCCTAAAACTAGGTCAAAGTGATCAAGTGTAAAATGCAGGACCACAAATCTCTTTTCTGAATGTAATCACTAATTACAGCTTTAATTATGCATTAATTATAAGGCAAATCAATCTATGATTACTCGTACATTGATCCGTTCCTTGGTCTGTCTTTGTCTTTATTTCATTGAAAGCTTTAAATGTGAAGAAAATTTCAGTCTAGCTAGGTTCATGTGGTATCTTAGGTTAGATTAGCATTAATAGCAAACGATACTGACAATTGTCTTCAAATGTTACATGCATTTGTACACTACTTTGATCAATATTCGAGGAGTTTATTTATCATTGTTCAATGCAGTCACATTTGAATAAGAAAATGATAGTATTAGGCTATTAGCTAGTCTGTGGAGTAACTAATAAAAAAAAGTTGATATACCCGAATTCTAAAAACTAACAATATTAAATGTTGGGAAAAAAGAACAAGTTACATAGCTTATAGATTTTGTGAACAAGGTTTATTATAATTTTATTTTCACTCCTGAAATTATCGTCAATTTAAACCAAAAAAATTGAGACATTTAAATAGGATTATGAGCATATTGATAGTTAAGATGGACCCTACATATGTTCATACTTCATAGGATAAACACATCTCAAGAAATTCTTTGGTGGTGGTTTAATCATTGAAACATTCTTCTTCCTGTTTTTCCTCCTTGATGAATCATTACAAATTTACTTGGGATTTTTTAAAAATAAGAATTTAAGAATGCTTCTATATTAAATTATCAAAACATGTATACACGAGGTTTCACCATTCATATATAGACAAACCCTCAAGATCATAAACGATCAATTTGATCATGAAGCTCTTCCACAAATTAGGAAAGATCCTCATGAGGCTCATTGATTTCACTCTTCATTCCTCCTCTCGCCGGCAGAAGAAGAACAACTCCCGCTCCGGCGATGGAGAAAGGTTTGAGCCGCCGAAGATTTCGTGTAGTAGTTCGTACTATTCGTCTCACGTACACTACAGTGAAGCTATCGCAGATTGCATAGAGTTTTTCAACAAGTCTTCTGCTATGTCTTGTGAAGATCATGAAGCTCGCCTTGTTAACAATATCGATCGTGACTGTTATTACGTTTAGTCAACATCCAAAACTCACTTGTTTGTTTTTCTGCTCCAATATTTGATTCGAGGCTTTGCTTTTATTTTGTTTGAGTTATTGTGATTTTCAAACTTATAAATTATCCCTTTTTTCTAGTTTCTTCTGAAATTTCGAGCATTTTCATCAATTTTAAACAAGATAAAATATGTTGCAAATTTTGTATGTGTAAATACAAATATTTAACGAATTGACTAAATAGTCCAATAATACAATAGTTAATAATTCAATTAAAAAAAAACGAGCGGATTAAATTAAGATAAATATTTTCAAGAACAATTTACGAAAGTCATACATGTGACATTATTATCAAAACCAAGAAAAAAACACAAATAAAAGTGAAGAAATGTCGGAAAACAAAATCTGTTTCATTGCAAAACCTTTTTCTTAGAAAAAATCCCTCCAATAAACAAAGGGATTAAACTCTTCTTCTTCTTATCCTTTGTCTTCTTCTCCTTCTTTTTCATTGAAGGATGTCTCTCAAGAAACACCGAGCCATTATTACCAGTAGGGTTTGCAAATTTCACGTATCTCTTCTCACTCATCGATCTCAACCTCGGACTTCTAATTGGCTCATCATCAACCCGAGGAACTAACACTTCAAACTTGGTTTTAAAAACAGTCTCGTCGAGTTTCGTTTCGTTTACCCCAGGATCAACTCTCAGCTTCTGGAGCTCTTGTTTTGTTCGTTCAAGCTCTTCCTTGAGACAAGACAAAGAGTTCCTCATTTGTATGCTTTCTTCTTTTGCCCTTTTGAGATCATATCTTGTCTCTTGAAGCTCTATCTTAATCCCTGATGGATCTTCCCATTTCTCATCATGCATCTGTATCTTCACTAATGTTATTATCATAAGTTTTTAGATTCAAACAATAATACAAAGTTCAAATTTACAAAGAGAGAGAGCTAAAGACTTGCCACTTTGAGATGGTTCGAGTAGACTTGACTGGCTAAGACTCTCTCGCCGAACAAAGCAACGGCTTCTTTGACGGTTCTAAACGGTGCCGTTGTGTCGATCTCTGCTCTCTTCGTTGTCTCCATCATTTATGGCTAGTTAGTGCTTAATTAGCTTTCTGTGACGAAGCTAAGAAATACATAAGCTTGCTTATAGCTTTGTGACTTGAGTAGTTGAGTGAGAGACGACGCAAAGCATATTATTTTCTTCATCTACACTTCTTTTAAATACTCTTTTTTATTAATTATATTATTGTTTTTCTATTTTTCAAAGTTTTTTTGGTATATATAGATTTTTTTTTTTCACCAGCTTCATAATAAGGGTTGTTTTAAGAGTTTTATTTTTTATTTTCCAAAAACACTGTTTTGTATTTACAGTGTAAGACACTAAAATTATAATCCTACGAGTTTCAATTCGCTTGCTGCACAAGAAACTCAAATGCTGCTTTTAAAATATACTTGGAAAGAGATTCGAAAAAAACCTATCATCTTTTTCTTTTCTGTGACTGTCTCTCACTTCAGATAACAGAGTCCTCGACAAAATTTGCCTCTTTTGAGAACTCGTGGATCATTTACATTAAAAGACATTTTTATAGGGTTTTCTCAAACAAGTGTGATCAATCATCTCTCACTCACAATCCTTGTTCATCGGATTTTCATCACCATCTAGAATCTCAAATTCCGGCGAAGATCTCTGTTTTTTTCTCAACTATCTGTAAAATCCTTAGAACTATTTAACTATAAAGCAAACAGGCAGCTTCACGATTGCTCATTGCAGAGTAGTTGCAACGGTGTCCTTGTATCTTCATATATAAGTGGGAAATGGTGTTCTTGTCTATTCATCACCGCCCGTGATGGATTATTATGTTGATGGCTCATTGACATTGCTGCAGCAGCAGTCATGAGACGATGTTGTTGTTGAGATACATTGTGGTTGTACCTTGGGGAGGAAGAAACCTGGAGAGGTTGTTGAATACTAGTCAGGTTTAAGGAGAGGTTTGGTTTACTGTATTGGTTCGACTGCATGGTGTTTCCATTTGTTGGTCTGTACTGAGCAGCCCATAGCCTTTTTTGAAGCTGTTGTTGCTGCTGCTGGTTTGCGTTGTAAGCGGTCTGGAACCGACTGGCTAGATAAGGAGAAAGCTGCTGCACCTACAAGAAGAAAGAATGTTTGTGTTATACTACTAACTGAAACCATTAACTTGCTCAGAAGAGAGATCATTTAGGTCACCTGATGGCTAGAAGTAGCAGGTGAGAGCTGGCTATTGTAAGCTGCAGAGATTTGATACTGTGGAAATGAGTTTGGAAGTGGGAAATGAGATTGTGCTGCTCCAGCAGATGAGAGACTTAGGAAATCAAAGCTCTGTCGTTAAAATAGAAAACGAGATTAGAATCAGAGAGGAAATGAATTAACTGGATAAGAAGAGTGAAGTATATTACTTGTTTCTGTGAAGTGTGTGGACCATAGAGCTCGAGAGCAAGCTTAGTCATGTCTTCTTGCACGGGTTTTGGGTTATGTGCCCGGTGCATATCGAGCAGATGCGGGTTTTGATACCTCTTAGGTGGAGAAACTATTGCTTTAAAGTCATTAATGGTTATCACTGAATCAGGGAGTCTGCGTTCTGACATTTCTGAATATCTTTGCTCGTTTTGGTTAAGTGTTGCGAGACTACTCTTACTGGTCTGTAATACTTTAATGAGACGGGAAATGTATATATGAGAGGCACATCTCTTCAACTTTCTCGGCTGGACTCTTAATGGTTCACAGTTCAAGAGTGAAGCAGTATTGGAAGGAGAAACAGCTTGACCCATCCACGGTGGAAGCTTTGTTGAAGATGGCCTGATCATTGAAAGAAAACCCGCATAAGAGAAGAAACCTAGCAGCACGAACGAAAGTTAACAGACAGTTTAAAGGTTAAGACTTACTTTGAAAGAACTTGAGCTCCTGAATGAACAGTTGTTGAAGAAAGGCCAGGCCACAGAGCAAGACCTTTTAGAAGAACATAAGTCAGTAACTGAACAGTATTTGATACAAAGTTTGTAGGTAGAATTTCTTACCGTTGCTTGTTGTAACCTTTGTTTCATTGACTCTTGCCTAGAAAAATTTCAATGGAATTATTGGCTATATGAATCTAGTCTTAAACCAAGAAAGTAAGATTCAGTTAGAAAATCAGAGTACTTACATGTGCATCAGTCACTTTCACTGAGCTGCTTTGCTTCAATCTATCAATGAAATCAACCATTCTGTAAAATTAAACAACAAAAACCACCAATCAGAGTAAAACCGAAAATTTCGAAAGACAATATTAAACGAAAAATTAGCTACAAACCCTGTTGTGTTGAACTGTTTATCAGATTGCTCTAATGGCATTGCATCAATCTGCTTAGTTTTGGCTGAAGAGAGAACTGAAACCACCGGTGTAAGCGATTCGGTTTTTGTATAGTCATCTTCCACAACCAAAATTGAGTCAACAACTTTGCTGGTTTCTTTCTCATTACTAGTCTTCTTACCAAGAGAGTCAGTCTCAGTAAACATTCCAGCTAAACCATATAAAGTCTCTGCAACTTCTTTCTCATCTTTCGAAATCATCATCGACTCAGTAACGATAGCTTTTGCTTCCTATCCAAAAAAAAAAAACCAAAAATCATTACTCAAAACTTAAGGTAAACTGTTATGTTCTTACAAAAATCACAAGTCATCATCATAGAAGAAAACCAACCATTTCTTGACTCTCCTTCTTAACCGAAGATTCAGTTCCGGTTTTAAACCGGTTAAGTCTCTTTGAAACAGAGGATAGCTTAGAAACAGATTCAAGATTCCGCTTCTTCATGGCTGCAATTAAAAGTGCACAAAAAGAGATGCTAAAGAATTCACAAAAGTGACAAAGACAAGCTTTAAAGAAAAGAAAGAGAATGAAAATAATATTATAAGTTGAAGATTGATAAGCTTTTGATTTTAATAAGTAGTAAAAAGAAGATAAAAGACAAGTAGCAGAATCTTGCGTCCATAATAAGAAAGTGAGAAAAAGAAAAAAGAGTTTGCTTGAAAAATAATCCAAAATCTCCACAGATTCAAAAGCCAATATACCATAATCTTCTCAACTACTAAGTTTTTACTGACACACACACACATATGAATCACGACTTTACAAAGGAAAAACCAAAAAACATTAAAGTTGGTTTCTACAAGTTATCTCAATGAGTCACGAACAACGCACCTGAACGAAGCTTCCGTGGTACAGAGGCATGATCCACACCATTAGTGTCTTTCAAATTCTAAGTTGAGAGAGAGAGAGAAAAAAAAGAGAGAAATTTAATGTGAAAAAGACTATAGAGATAAAGGAGAAAGGTGAGAAATTTAAGGGATTGTAGAGAGTAATTTAGGTGTCGTATTGATGAAGAAGTTACCTTTTTTGGAAGCTTAGATTTCTTCTTAGAAACCTCGTTTTCTAAATCTGGAGAAGGAAGAGTATCGTAGCTCATCTCTTGTTTCAGTTTCTCATCAGCAAAACCAAGTTTCTTCAGCATTCCTTTCTTAGATTTTGTAGAAAACCCAGATCCTAAATCCATGAGTTGAATACAAAACAAAAGTGAGACAAAAAAAAACAGAGCAAACGACGACAAAAAAAGAAAGATTTTTATATTTTGTTGGTTTCTGACACTAAAAAGATTGAATCTTTACCAGATTGTTGTTTATTGGAAAATCGATTGGTTGTTCCACGTCTCATCAAATCTCGACGACCCATTTCCATCTTCTTTTTTTCTCACCACTCAAGCAAGAGGTGAAGAAGGACTAATAGAGAAGAACAAAAAAAAACTCACTTCTTCAACATCTCTCTGCAAAACAAAAAAAGGTCTCTTACGATTTTCACACACTTTGATTGTTAGATAGATACACAAAAGAAGAAGAGAAAAGAGAGAAAAGTAAAAAGACGTTAAAGAAGAGGAAAAGAAAAAAGAGAGAAAAGTTATAAAATCGTTTCTCGTGTCTCGAAGAATCAGGTTCTTCGTGAAATAAAAGAGATGAGACAAATAAAGCCAAAAGAAAAAAAAGAAGACTTAAAGAAGAAATTATTTTTTATTATTATTAATGTTTGTACATTCAACCCGTGAATACAAAAAAAAAAAATGTAGATCGTTGATTTTTTTCGAAAAAAGCATTTACTATAAGGAAAGCTTCATTAATGGAGTCACTGTTCTTCAATCAAATCAAACATTGATATGTAACTGACACAAGAAGAAGAAGTAGAAGAAGATAAAAAAACGTACACAGTACAAATCATCGAAAAACACAGAAGCTATTCAGAGATTTCAAATAGAGAAAAGAGATAAAAAAAAAAACGTCTCTTGTGTGTCTCTCTATGAGTTGTTCTTGTATTTTCTCAAAGTTTCCACATTCCGATAAGACGGATAATCCGAAGCTGTCGCTTCACTCACTCGATCGCTTTTTGTAAATGTCACACAAAATATGACAAAACACAAAATATGACAAAACAAAACGCTTATTCTCTCTCTGTTTCGTTTTATCTTCCTCAGTCATCGATCCAACGGTGTGTAATCAAGGAGATACGAGAACCGTCTGATTATTTTTAAGTGTTTGTGCCACGTAATTCCTTAGAAAATCAATGTGTCAGACACGTCAGCAAGCTAGAGCTGAAAAAAATTGTACTAGGACGACATGGGTTTCCTATGACGATGATTTGAATCCGTACTACGACTTTGCATTATTTTTATTTTTCATTTCCGATTTTTTAGTATATAATGTTTCACTTACGAATGTTTAATAAAATGAACAAATTAATCTATCACCAAATAATTTAATGACTAAACGGCTAACCAAATTAAATTTTTTGTTAAAATCAATTTTTACCCATATACGTTTAATTAAGACTAAACATCCAATATTTCTGAACGCATCATCTACTTCAGTGATATATATTCAAATATTGAGCACTAGAATTATTGATGAATTTCTTATGTACTTTTCCGCAACCATATTTATAAACCAATTATGATCAACTTCGTTAACCGGGTCGGGCGGGTCCCTTTCTACTCAAACGTCTGGCTGTCTTCAATAACTACGAGAGAATGTCACGGCGTTTTTTTTAATTAATCCTCTAGTCTCAAGAAACGGCATGGCTTTCTGAATGCTCATAACTAGTGGAGATTTATTAAAATCGACGGCTATTATTAGTTGTTGTAAGTTAAATCATTTGACCACGTCATCAAATTGAAATCGACAAGTCAGGTGAATTTCGCCAAACGTCTACTCATCTACTGTGTTTTAGTGTCTAACCAAAGATTTTTATGTTGGCTTCACTTTTTCGAGTTTTTGTCAAACTTTTTTCAGTTTTTGCATGGACTCTCTCCTTCGTGCAAATTTCATTATCAGTTCACTTGGACAATTTTCTCATAAATACGAGTTGAGTAAATTAAGAACCCACTCATGTGACAACTAAGGCCCATATAACGAACAATGGCCCAAGAAAGATATAACCTTAGAAAGTAGACGAATTAAACGTATAAACGTGAGAAAAGGCCTTCTGTTAACATTGGCTTCTGAAAATGCAATGACTATGCTACAAAACTTGCGAGTCCCCAACATTTCTCATAAGCTTTTTATTAAATATGCCAAGATTGTCAGAGATTATCGAAAAGCCTCCGTAGCATAGTGGTATTGCGTTCGCTTCGTAAGCGAAAGGCCGCGAGTTCGATCCTCGCCGGGGGCTTTCAGTTCTTTATTTTTTCCTTTTTGAAAAATACCAAAATGAATCAACGATGATTTTAACAAAACGAACTTTTCAGTTTTCACAAGGGATTTACCAAATCAGTTTACTTCCTCTTGCTAGATTTAAGGAAACTTTACTATCATCAATTCATATACGCTAAAGTCATATTTTTGTTTTATTTTCATTTAGACACGAACCTATATAAGCTATATGCTATTCATAGGTAATAGGTTCGATGTGTGGACCAAATTTTGGAATAAGGTATATGGCTGTCAAATAAATATCGATGTTAACAAATATCTTATACCAAAATTCTATCCGTAATGATCATGATTATTTATGTTCTCGGTCTTCATTTGTCTACTCTATCGTATTAACACAAATTATAACGCAAACAAGAATTATTTTTATATGGTCGTGATTAAATAATGGTATAATAAATTCAAAATTGTCCGCAAATATATACATCAATATTCTTATACTCAGCTAGTCTAGTAGTTATCATCTTGCGTCGATATCAAAATTACTTTATATATCATTCTCGATACTTTTCCAAAACCTCTTACCATAGAAAAAAAGTATGATAAACAACCACTCAAAGGTAACATAATCTTATTACAAATTGAAATAATACAATAATGCACGAATCGATATACAAATATGAAAAAAACAAATTCAAAACAAGAAAACTTGCAAGTAAAAACAAATAGAACCATTAATAATACAGTACTCACACTCACAACGACAACGTACGTTCTCGTTTATTATTCGATCCACATATATACGCCAAAGTAAATACTAACAAAACGACATCGTCCCATTATCCGCAGCAATTAAGAGCTTTGTTTCTTCTTATGGGCACTTGCGGCGTCCACCGTGGGTGGTGAGGCTAGCGTAGCACTGGCACTTGTCGTAGTTTCCGTACGTACCCGGAGGCACACAGTTGCACCTGTAGCAGCAAGTCCCGCACGCTCTGTGACACAGCCTCGGCCTCCTCGAAAGCCTGCACCGTGCTACACACGCACTCCCACAATCTATATATACAAGAAAGAAAAACACAGATTATTAATCTCACTCTAAATTTAACGTTAGGTTTAATAAAAATCATATAATTACCGATCTTCTTTGCGTAACCATTTTTCTTCTGTGAGTTTTCCTGCAAGAATATTGTTGTAACATGTGAGAAATATGTTTTTGAAAACATAAGTATTATATTGAGTATAATTAGTTTGTGATGAAAAAGACGTACGACATCAGCCTGGACGAGTTGGAGAACAAGAAGAGATATGAGAAGAGAAGCGATAAGAGCTTTTGAAATAGCCATGATTCTCCAAGGAGAGTTTATGATGAGAGAACTTAGCTCAAATCAGACTGTAATGATAAATGTGGTTTTAGTTGTTGTGTCCTAATGAGAACTTGGAGGGTTCTATTTATAGCACTCCTTTGGATGGACAACCGACCCCATTTTCGGTCTAGACTATTCTTTTTATTTTATAAATATCTTATTAAAAGTTTTAACTTTTCAGGGAAAATAATTGTTTCTGAGTTTTATAATTCAAAATACGATATGATTGCAAGTACTTTCCAACAGTGGCTGAAAATAAAGTAAGACATTTTTATATTTTTTAGGTAATTGAGAAATCATTTGTATTTTATCATTTTTCATTTGTATTCTTATAAATATTTTTTGCAATAGATATTGATTACTAGAAATGGTAAATAGATTTTTAAGACATTGTTATCAGCATATTATTTATGTGTGTTTTTGTGGTTTATTTTCTCTTTTTCAAAATGGGTCGGTTGGTGGTGCGTATAAAAGTTGTGAGTATGCGGAGATGAGAATATTTTGGTGGGGGAAATAAGGTTGTATTATGTGTGGTCTCTTGTTTTAACTTTGATCAATGGATTCGGTATAACTTTTTTTCCAACGAATTTTTACTTATTAAATTGTATGAAATTCAATGTTTATGTGAATCTTGCTTTAGATAGAAGTAGACTAAAAGCCAATGTATTACTGTACAATTGTATTGACTTCTATGATGTACTTAGACCTAAACTCTATTATTAGTTTGGGTCGCTTGGGTTTGGTAAGTTTTGGTTCTACCAAAAAATCCTGATTCATTGATATATGTAAATATAATAAGTAAGTTGAACGATTGACTTTTGACTTCCATAGTGAGTTTTTTTTTATGAGATTGTTATATTATAACATAAACTAATATCTTGACGTATACAATGACTTCTTGTTCCGGTTTTGAAATATGAACGCTCTTCATACGATGTATGTGATCTGCGAAAAAATGGAAAACACCACAATTTTGAAAGACCAAAACTATATGGTTATGGATGGATGATGTCAATAATGCTCAATTTCAAGTTTTATTTTGTGTTGATCTCCGTTGTCTTGGGAATCCATCACAATAATTTGAGGAAATTAAGAAACAAAAATAGAAAATGGAAGGACATTAAAATTGTAAGTATGGTTAATTAATTAATGACAAAAATGGAGCTAAAAAAGAGAGTTGATGTGGTTGAGACAAGAAGGATGAGAGGAAGTAGACGTGAGTGGTCCTTTTTGCGAATGCTTCATTTCACAGCTTGCACTTCTTCTTATGAGTTATGACCCACTCTTCGTCTTTATCTAATTTCCTCTTTTTTATTTTTATTTTAAACCGATTTCTAGATCAATCTTTATGTTTGGTTTTAAGTATTACTAGTATTTTTCTTATGGTCCATGATCTTTTCTTTGTTGTTTTTCTTTTCGTTTCCACTCTTGGTTGTTTAATCTTTTTTTTTTAGTACCGAAAAGTTATATATATTTAATCTACATAATATTTTTGGACCGTTAACCAGAACCGATTAATTTTTTTCCTTTTTATAAAAATGAATGAATGATCCGAATCAACATTTTAGCAAATATTGATTTTTAACTGATTTCTGGCTTTGAATTGGAGGTTCTAGATGAACTTTGTTTAGCAAATAACATATAAGTATATAACACAACCATTCGACAACCCATACGGTCACAACTCCTATATCCATTTTGGATGTAATTTTTGTTTCAATAATAGGAACTGAACCCAAAAGAAAAGAGAGAGTAAATTTACGCATTGTCCCTATCTAATTACCCCTAGCTAGGCAACAAGCAAATTGGGCTCCAACACCGAAATTATTGTTTCTTTGAATTGATATATATATATATATATATATATATATATATATATATATATATATATATATA
>Ga0041059_1000931_pt1 | contig 23174 bp, 9 predicted proteins | sample AraColnosormetaG_FD_56232 | JGI IMG/M metagenome (GOLD analysis project Ga0041059, IMG submission 56232) | Arabidopsis roots microbial communities from North Carolina, USA - Col MF nosort | ecosystem: Host-associated > Plants > Roots > Unclassified | place: USA: North Carolina | collected 2013-09-02 | reverse complement strand
ACCCCCAGTCAAGCCACCAGTTTACCCTCCAACCAAAGCCCCGGTTAAGCCCCCAACTAAACCCCCGGTCAAGCCACCAGTTTCCCCACCAGCCAAACCTCCAGTTAAGCCCCCGGTTTACCCTCCTACCAAAGCTCCGGTTAAGCCTCCGGTTTCTCCTCCGACGAAGCCACCTGTTACACCGCCGGTTTACCCGCCTAAGTTCAACCGTAGTCTAGTCGCCGTTCGGGGTACGGTTTACTGCAAAAGCTGCAAGTACGCTGCTTTCAACACACTCTTAGGCGCTAAACCCATCGAAGGTTTGAACTATTTTCTTTGTTAATTACTACTATTTCTTCCACTTCATTATTCAGTTTATTCACTCATACATGAGACATACCTCAGTAACAATCTCTCAAACAACTCAACTTGGCTCTGCATACGCATTCAAACAGTGTATATATCTATAAAATAATACGTACTTCATATCTTAATCATGACGCATATTTCAGAAAATAATTCAAATTTGAAAACGTTACAAGTGGGACCTTTGTTACGTAAGTAGTCAATGTTTCGAAAATAGGTGTGAAATAAAGAGAGTGACTATGTACACTTCTGCACTCATCAGTCACTGTTTTTTACAGTCTGGCCAATAAATTTCACTACTTCCCACAAAAATAATTAAAAACACATAACTATATCCTTTTATTCTATAAACATATCGGACTAATATTTTTTTATGGGTTTGTGCAGGTGCTACGGTGAAACTAGTGTGTAAGAGCAAGAAGAACATAACAGCGGAGACGACGACAGACAAGAACGGATACTTCTTGTTGTTGGCTCCTAAGACGGTGACGAACTTCGGTTTCAGAGGATGTCGTGTGTATTTGGTGAAATCAAAGGACTACAAATGCAGCAAAGTCTCAAAGCTCTTCGGTGGAGATGTCGGCGCTGAACTTAAGCCTGAGAAAAAGCTGGGAAAATCTACGGTGGTCGTCAACAAGCTCGTATACGGTCTCTTTAACGTTGGTCCATTTGCCTTTAACCCGTCTTGCCCCAAATGAAGATGATTTGATGCTCTGGTTACTATCTTGATTGTTTCATGTTTAAAAAGATTGAGAGAGAGTGTTGTTATGCGTCTACTGTACGGTTGAATTTTAATCAATGTTAGCTAGTCTTTAAGTTAAATGCTTGGGTATTATGTTGTATCTCTTTAAGTGACGTCGTTTGAGTTTCGTTTGAATAAAAATAGCAGCTTTCAAGATGATTCCATTACATTACAAAACGAATGAGCAAAATGAATGTTAACTATAGAATCTTACAATTAGAATGTGTAACTAAATGAATAACTTGAATATTATTTTCTTTCTCAACTTGTATATCTTTTTTGTTTGATCAAATAAAAATGATAAAAATAGTTACGCTGCAGACAAAAAAAAAAATGATTACAAAGAAGGGTGAAAAGCTCGATGGGAAGGGGGACTCATCGAATAGGGTTTCTAGTCTGTTCTTGAATACGGAGAAAAATCAGCTGCGTAATTGTCGGCCACGGGGCTGACATTATTTCCCATCACAATCTCAAAGTTACAAAGGACAAATAATAATTCAAGATATTAATAAAAAACAGTTTTAACAAAAAGTGTTAAACAAGATTCAAGAAGAGTTTATGGGTTGTGGCGGGACGATTAAGCGATTGTACATTTAAAAAAAAAAAAATATTTTATAGGGTGTCATGGATCAAGATTCTCCTTAGCTCATAAAGCTTCTCACGTGCTCTCTTAAAAATGTTAACCGGGTTGTTATGCATTGGTTAATTAGGCCTCTACATTTCGGGTCAATAGAAAAAGTATGTTGTACACACTCACTTGGCGTAAACTAGTAACAGTATCATGATTGATTTTTTTTACAACTTCTCCTTGTCACTATAATTCAGTTTTTTATGAAGCAAAGAAGAATTTAGTCGCATTGAGAAGAAGCTAATTTGATGAAAGTGTTGATCACCTGTTTAATTATCGAAATTGTATATTGCGGTGTGAATCTTTTCTAACTTCACTCTTATTTTCTTCTTTGAACAGACACGAGATCAAATATCTATCCATGAGAGATTCATAAGGTTTGATCATTTCTAGTATTGACTATTTGGATAAAAGCATTTCACCAAAAATCGTAAGAGTGAAAAGGAAGAAGGTTTTGAATCTCAAGCCTAAATTCTAGCATCAAAATTCAAACATCTAACGTATTGAATAATGAATATGTCATCGATACTCCATAGTTTGATAACACCAATGTGAAAATATAAACTATATATAATACATGGCCCAAATAAATGAACACTAACTGGGCTCGGTTTCTTAACCCACACCGAACCCGTTTGGCAACAAGTAAAGCAACAACCTAAGTACACATAGATTTTCAATAAATATAAGGCCCAAAAAACTATTAAAGCCCAACATCTCTCCACATATGTTAAGTTCACTTAGTCAAACGACTAAAACCCAATGATTAGATTACTTCCAAGATAAGCATTTCTTGGTTGAATATATATATCACGACGACACGTAGATAAATCAACTTACCATAACATTCATTTCGAGTTATATTAATTCTATTGACCAAAAGGTCACATAAACGTCCTAGTCATCTAAACCATCATTGCTTATTGAGTTCAACATTTTCCTCTCATGATATTCAATGTTCTTTGGGTAAATTATCTCTACCTCTATCATTTATTGCCAAGACTAAAACCAAATAGAGCACATTTTTCCTCCCACTTTCAACGACGGCGCGTGACACGCACTCTCTAAATCAGCGCGTGAGCAAAGACCTAAAGAAACTAGAAAAAAGACTAAAGAGCCAATAGCGCCCACCGAAAACATTTTCTTACCGAACCAAAACACAAAGCTTATTAAACTCAAAAACAAAACACAGTTTCTCTCTCTCTCTCTCTCTCTCTCTCTCTCTCTCTCTCTCTCTCTCTCTAAAAGCTCTCTTCTCTTACAATGGAGAATTCACCGAGATACAGAGAAGCGACGAATCTGATTCCGTCGCCGAGATGTCACAACAGCAACAACAGTTGCGGTATGAGCAGTAGCAGTGAAAGTAACAAACCACCAACAACTCCGACCCGACACGTAACCACAAGATCCGAATCCGGTAACCCGTACCCGACAACATTCGTCCAAGCAGATACTTCTTCCTTCAAACAAGTCGTCCAGATGCTAACCGGATCCGCCGAGAGACCCAAACACGGTTCATCTCTCAAACCAAACCCGACCCATCATCAACCCGACCCAAGATCCACTCCTTCTTCTTTCTCAATCCCACCAATCAAAGCCGTACCTAACAAGAAACAGTCTTCTTCTTCAGCATCAGGGTTTCGTCTCTACGAGCGTCGTAATTCAATGAAGAATCTCAAAATCAATCCTTTAAACCCGGTTTTTAACCCGGTTAATTCAGCTTTCTCTCCCCGTAAACCGGAGATCCTCTCTCCAAGCATCTTAGATTTCCCATCTCTCGTTCTCAGCCCGGTTACGCCTCTTATACCCGACCCGTTTGATCGATCCGGGTCATCAAACCAAAGCCCCAACGAGCTTGCTGCGGAGGAGAAAGCAATGAAAGAGAGAGGCTTTTATTTGCATCCATCTCCGGCAACAACTCCGATGGATCCAGAGCCTCGACTTCTTCCTCTATTCCCGGTGACTTCTCCTAGAGTCTCAGGTTCTTCATCAGCTTCTACTTCTTGAAAAAAAGACCTAATTTTTCTTTTTTACTCAAATTTTTATTATCCTTTTGTGATCTTAATTATATATTATAATTGGGGAATTGAGATGAATCATGTTGAGAATTATACGAGAAAATTTGTAATGTTGAGATGTTTGCTAAATCCAATTCGCGATTTCAATTGTATTAATGGTTTAATATTGATGAGTTTATTCTGCAGAATTTGATAAATTAGATTAGTACTGATAATAATTCAGTGAGTTTTGTACAATTTTAGTGAAATGAGCAAATTGTTTTTTGTTTCTATTCTATTTTATTTCCATAAACACACAATTAGTTGCATTCTACATTTGTTTTTTTTCAGTAAACAAAAGATGAAGAGATTGGTCTTTAGAGGGAACCAAATTGGTCCAACCTTTTTTTGCTAAGGATTGATGAAAGGGTAAACAAAAAGAAAAAGGAGTGTGGAAAATAAAAGAGATTTTTTTCTTGTTATTATTATTTTCATATTTTCTCCTTAGAAAAAGGAGAATACGAAATTGAAAAAAAGAAAGAAAAGAGTAAATTGGATAGAAGGAAGATAAAGAGTGGGGCTTAGCTGTCTAAAAGAGAGAGTATTAATTAAGAGGTAAGGAATCTTTTGACTATATTTTCTTTGAATTCATGATTTGATGATAGGGTTTTTAGAGATTTGACCGCTTTTACCTATATTTGTGGCCTAATGAATGATAATGATATTGTTTGTTTTTAACCGTAACAAGAACAAAAAATTGTGGTTTTGGATACATTAGAGTACAAGTTTTGGTTGTGGTCACTATTGGGTCTAATAATATCTTGGGGTAAAAAATTATGTTTTGAGTGTTTCGTTTTAAAATATAGTTGAAGGTGGACTTAGTGGCATATGGATTGAGGTAATGGGCATATGCTAAATTGGCCCCATATGATTTTTATCTTTTGAATATTTCTTGGTCAAAGGTTTTTTTGTTTAGAGTAAAATTAGGCTTGTTGGAAACTTTCAAAAATTAGGTGTTTTAATTGGTTACACAAAATGGACGTGGTCAAAAGAAATAATTAACACTTTAATTATGTTAGTATTTATCATTGAATGGTCTTCGAAGACTAAAAATTAAATTAAACTTGACTCAATCTTCTCATGGTGGACCGGATCTATTATCTCTTCTCTCTCTAAACAAAAAAAATTCTCATGTGAAGAGAGTTGAAGTGTGGGCCCCATTTCCACTATTGGTGCTATTGAGAAGTTGACCTATTTTTAAAATTTCTCTCTTTATAAAACAAAAAATAATATCCTAAATTTTATTTTATTTTTAACTTTTCCACTCTTTTGTGAATATATATGTACTATTGATCAAATCTTACCCACTAGAATCTAATCCCGATTTTTTTTTATCATGTTGTACCTAAATTCCTTAAATATATACCAAGATTTAGATGACAAATGCTTCTTCATTTACAAGTTACAACAAAGAATATTATTCCATACAATAAAATGAGAAAGGTTATTTGTAAAATTTCATTTTCTAGTATATTTAAAAAAGTTAAGCTTTTTTTTTTGTGGTTTTCAAAATTAGAAAGCAAAAAAAGAAAAGTCAAAAAGTAATGGAGATGTGGTGTGAATAGCAATAATGTTTCAAAGTTAGGTTCTCATCTCACTTCAAAGTCTACTTTGGCTCTATTTCTTTTTAAAATTTAATGACTATGTAGAAAATGACCATACAGTGCTGAATGAAGTAGTAGTGCAGGTGGGTCTTGTGACCATGAACCTACTAAACATTTCCTCAGACAAACAAACAGACAAGTAAAAAAAACACAGCAAGCAAATCAGTCAGAACACAGGATGGGCCTCAGTGAAGAACATTAGACGTTTTCTTAGGGCTCTCTTTATTGCCCCATGAACTTGAAGCTCTTTTGACTTTTGAATGCGACCGCATAAATATTCTCCACTCTATAAGTTAGTTTAGTGTCGAAGTACTAAACTAGAAGTGACTATTAATGCCAGCCAACCAAATTATGTTGTCACCCATTTCAGTTCCAAATTATCATCCATGGACATTCTTAGTTATGAAACTCCTCGATTTATTTAGTTATAACTAAGAAGTTTAATTAAGGATGATTTGAGATCTTATACTGAACTCCAAAACACTTTTCCTAACCATGAAGGTGCGGGTGATTTGGGCTCGGACTTGGGCTTTTCCAATCCAAAATCAAGTTTCACTTTTAGTTTTCAGTATTTCAATATTATATTATACTTTTTGGTTTAGTTCACATGTTTCATTACACGTCATTCCGTCAAAAACTCGTGTTCTGATATGTAACTGTAGAAATAACGGACGGAGTAGAATTGATCTATCTCTAATAAAATATTCTGTACTGGCTTGAAAACATTGTGATGTGAAACATCAATCATGTGATCATATGATTGATCTAAGTCATAGTTTCATGTAGATACACCCCAAAACCTTCCTCTCGACTTGGAAATTTAAGCAAGAGACCTCAAATTATTTCTCATTTAATCCAAGGTACAGTGCGGCATTTTGTTGATAAAATAAGAAATTATTTTGATAGAATTGGGTTTAAATATCGGCTTCCAACCTAAAACCAATTGGCAATAGGTGGAGTGACCCTAACCCTTTATATATCACTTCATAATTCCTCCAACTTCCGATGTGGGACTTTCTTTCATTAACATATTTTCGATTTCTTATTCCGATCGGGTTGGATCCATCATTAACAATCTCAACTTAATCTGCAACGTTTGTTTCGAGATAAAATACAAAAGAAGATATAAAAGAAGAAATAGGTCTCATTTGATCCCTCGTCTTAAAACAAATTAATGCTTAATTGTAAAATACTAAAACATCATGATGTATATAATAGACAAAACGGAACTTAATTATATGAACGAAACGAAATAAAAAAGGACAACAACAAAGGAAAAGTAAGTGATATACCAATGAATCAAAAGCTTATATGCATCATGATGATTATATAAAGAACAAAAAAGAATATATAGATCATACGTATAACATAGGATACGTTAAGAAAGAATGAAAAAAAAAAAAGATGGAAGTAAGGAGAGGCAATTAATATTAACGATCAAGAAAGAAGAATGAAGATACGAACGTACGTTGTTGAATCAAATCTCTTCCTCTCTATCATTTAGCGAGCGTACCTATAGCAATGCGTGATGGCACTGCATCCACGCCTGTAAGGATTATTCCTTCTTCTCTTCTTGCAATCGTAGTAGGATCGGCCACGTCTACTGCAAGGCACATTGTTCTTTTTGAGAGCATCGTAGCCAATGTAACGACGTCCTCTTGCGAGTTGACGACGGTTTGTCTCTGAATCCATTAGAGATTCGAGCTCATCGTCTTCCCCGATGCAACCTTGCCCGTTGATGCAAGATTTGGTTAAAGGGTAGGTTGCATTGACGGATTTAGCTACCATAGCTAAGATCAAGAGACCAAAGATTAATAACATTTTGACACCCATTTTGTTTTTTTTTGGTTTTGGTTTTTTAATGAGTTATTATTGCTCTTTTGTTTAGGTTTTGGTTCTTCTACGCCCTTTCCTTGTGACAAGGAGAGGGAGAAATAGAAGTGTGTGAGAGATTATGCAGAAGAACAAATGAGAGATTGGTTTTGTTGGATTAAAAAAAGGCTTAAGACAGTTGCGATTTTTTGCTTGTTATTATTTTGTGGTCGTTAATTCTGTTACTTTGAAATTGGGGTTTTAACCTCTTTTTTAGGTCTATTTTCTCCATTTCTTCCGCTTGGTGGTTAGATCTAAATTTGTTACAAGTTATTTCTGGCTCTGCTTTTTGATCGGCTAACTTATTATTTTTTTCTTCTGAAAAATATTAAAATGCTCAATTTTAGCATGTAAAAGTCTATTATCAGTTTTGTAACCAATTTCAAAAGAACTTAGGAGTGAGTAGTATAACAGCATGATCCAACCTTACACATTTCATGCTGAAAATGTTTTATTACATCCTAAAAAATTAGACTGAATTTTGTAATACTATTATAGTTACTGTATTTTTTGTTTGTTAGTACTATTTTATTAGGGGAAAATGAGAGATTTCATTAAATCACAAAACAATATTAGAAAAAAAGAAAGTTAATACAACATTTAATTTAAAACAAAGAAAATAGTTAAAGATGGCGCCGGTGAAGTAGTATTACAACACAGTGACATAAACTACATTAGCACATCCCACGTTAACCACAGTATAAAGATTAGGTGTGGTGTTTCAAGATATATTTACAAATATATTCATGATAGGCCTCGAGGACGATAGACTATGTTCTCATCACCAGTTACCTCTCGTTTTACTCTTTTAGATTTTTATCTGTTTTACGTATGGAGGTGACTAGAGAGTTTTCAGAAGAAATATGCAGAAGATGATGGCTTCTTTTAAAATCTCATTATTTTTGGATGCTATTGATATTATATCCAAACTCATCAAATGTTTAATTTGAGTGGACAAAATAAACAACATCCGGATAAGAAAACGAACATTCACCAAAGAAATAAAAACAACAATTTCACACGTTTATGTGGAAATCTTTGCATGAGCTCCAATGTCTGACTCTTAGCTTAAAAAACTCAACAAAACACTCAATATGTGTACTAACCTAATTTAGGAGCTACTTCTAAGGCATAACGAATGAAAATTTCTGGCCCAACGTAATTTAGTGTTGACCCTTTGCAATAACTTTTTTTTTCTTTTGGCGTGGCCTTTTACAAATCTTTTTTTTTTTGTTTACAAATCTTTGGTTATTGATATGTAAATGGTTTTTGTAAGTTGTAAAAAAGTCTTTGTATATTGATATGTTAATTTACACCCATTACGAGGATATGATAGAGTATTACTTGGCAGTTATTAATCAATATTCAATCATATAGTTGAAAACATTCTGCAAGATATTAATAAACATATGTTTCTTTCAATGTAAATTAAACAGTGTACTTTCAATTTTTAATAAAAGTCATACTAACTGGTGTAATTTAAACATTGTTTTTTTTTGTTTTTTCTTCAAAATATACTTATATGTGATTCATATTCGATAACACTATATTTATATATAAACTTAGGACCACATTTTTAAATTTTGACAAAAAAGGGACCACATTTTTAATCTCATTTAGTTATGTGTCAAGCGAGGTAACATATATACTGATTGTCAATTGGTTCACATAGTATAAAATCAGATTATTGATCCAAAATAGAGAATGATGCGGATTTAAGATTAAATTCAATTCGAAATAGACTAGACAATATAATTCACCGAAAAAACCATGGAAAATGTTAATAATTTCACTATTTTGAATTCAAATGGGATATGAACCAATATATAAATGATACATACATATCAATATATTTACTACCAGTTAATTTTAAAATTATAAGTACATCATCTTTATAAAAAAAACAGTCAAACCATTTATAATCTCATTTAAGAACTCCATTATTGAATGTACAATAATGCGATGTAGTACTCCATAAAATGCCATGAAGAGCAAAGACGAGAGCTGCAGTTAGTAAAACAGTGTAAGATGTCGGACTAAAAGTTTCGTAAAATATTTTCATAATGATAACAATGAGAGAAATGGGTCAAATCACGTAGCGAACAACTACTACAACGTTCGTTGCCCGCGTGTAATTGGTTCGAATGTCTATTGTCATTAAGAAGTTAATCATACAATTATTCTATAATTCGATATAGAAAAAGTCAATACCAAAGCCACTATTCTAGTCTCGTACTTATCGTCGCAAATCGATATCTATGGAGTAGTATAAACACTAGCGAGATTTAAGATACATATTATAACGCGAATACAGTTTCCAGCTGCCGTTTTGAAATGTCTATACATAGACACCATCATCATGGCATCATGGGATGCTTTTGAATATAATTCCCAACAATAACGTTTTTTTTTATAAAGGAAAGTCAGTAAAAAATAATATGCATGTGTATCTATCATCAAATGTTGACACCAATCATCAAAGATATTTCCTCTCTTTAGTCATTTATTTTTAAATGATAAATATGAAGAAAGTTGTGTTGGTAAATTTCCATTCAATTACGTGTATTGTTTGTCTTTGTTTTTAATACGCATTGGGTCCATCCATAACCAAAAAGACAAGTCATCTTTTGAGGTGATGTCAAGTGACAAACAATTGTAGCTAATCTGTGATTTGTGGGAATATCAATTCCTTAATTAAACTAGTTAAATTATGACTAAGGTGCAGATATCTTGGAACTTTTAAACTTTTATCATCTTTTTACACCTAATAGTTTAGATTATCATATGTGAGTATATCAATAAACACACCCACACAGTCACACACACACACAAAAAATAATAATTTCTTGTGGAAATATTTCTAGCAAATCATGGAGTTACGCAATTCATCAATATATTAAAAAAAATGTTATGTCCCACAATATATACACAAAGTGTATGTGTTTGAACCAGAGTCTATTCTCAATAAATGTTTTGTTTCAGTTTATTTCATATTAATAAGATTATCTATTTTGAAAGTTGGAAGGCGATGGTGCATGATCATATTAATAAGATTAACAGTTTTTTTGATAAAATATAATAAAATTAGCACTTGAATTTCATACAATTTTTAGAAAACACTCGGATAATCAAGGTATTTTTTATTTATTTTTTGGACAAAAAATCAAGGTATTCTTATTTACTATTTTCCACATCAATTTACAAATCCTCTTAAATATTTATTTTGTTATGTTTTTATAACTTTTTTGGGTCTTTGAACAAACTATTTTCTTCGATTAGGTTCAGCCGTTGATAAATTTATTTAATTTTCAGTCGTGATGATATATATTCAAATTCTGGTCAGACGAAATTTTCTTTTACTATTGAGTCTGAAAAATTCAACGGATGTTTTATTTTGAAAGATCACTATAAAGCTCATATTGATGCTTTTATAATTATAGGTATCATTACATAAATTAATTCGCATAGGATTACTATATCCCTAAAGTCATGACATAGTTAGGACTTTAGGATAAAGGAAGGTTTAGCTTAAACGTCAAGGAATATTAAGTAGTGGGTAACTTTTGTTTCCTCTAAACTTCTTTTTACATAGGATTAATATGCATTACATTGTTAAATTAAATTTAAGGAGAAAATGTAAAAAAATTAGTTTAGAGGAGAAACAAAGCAATAGGTGGGCGCACTTAGAAGAAGAAGAAGTGAGATAATGGATTAGATATGTATCCACCTATGCACCTCCATTTCTCCATGATCATGATCATCATCATCATTAATTCATCAACATCATCATCAGCTACCTTTCTAATTTGTCCGTTTCACAACTGAGCAATCTCTCTCTTCCATGTGACACACTTCCCTTGGCTTCTTCCTTCCCCTTTGTTGTTCCAATCTCCGTACGTCAAGGTTTCTTCTGGTAAAGTCTCTCTTCCTCTTCGTCTTTTCGTTTTCCATAAAGACTCAACTCTCTCCTTCGATTTTCTTCTTCCCCTCTCTACTCTGCTTCTCTGATTGTGATATCTCTTGTGTGTTCTTCTTTCTCTGTTTTTTCTTCCATTGTTGCTTTTGTCTCTGTACTTCTTGAATTTCATCATCTGGGTTTCATGGTTTTCACTCAAAGCTTGTGGCTTTGAGCTTATTCAGATTTCTTGTAGACCAAGCACTCTGCTTTATAATTGCCACAGTGTTCTGGTCCTGAATCTTTGCTTATGCCATCAATGAAATGCTCATCTTCTTCCTGTTTATGAGAAAATTCTGAATCTCTGTTAGTTTCTCAGGCTGCTTTTGTGCTCTGTCTTCAAATTTCGAACACTTGTCTGAGATATATTTGTCTGATTCCAAAGATCATGGAAGCTAATTCAGCTGATCAGAAACAAAAACCTAACTTTCTTGTTGAGGTAAAGCTTGTTTCTTTTGCTTAAAGAATCTTACTGTTTCTGTAGATGAACACACAATTGAATGATGTTTTTTATTCTCAGGTTAATAACATTGAGAAACAGCTATGGACATTAATCCATTCAAAGACTATATTGCATACCGATGTTTCAGAATTATACGCGAAAGCTGGTTCGACCTACGAGCAAATCTTTAAAAGCAATCTCCAACACGAAGAGCTTCAAGAAGTAGAGTTCTGTCTCTGGAAACTCCACTATAAACACATCGATGAGTTTCGTAAAGGCCTTAAAACAAATGATCATGCCAAGCATATGAAAGCATTCAAGTTGTTTCTGTCAAAAGCAGCTGAGTTTTACCAGAATCTGATTTCCAAAGTCAGAGGATATTACCACAGACTCTCCGAGGAATCAGGAGAGCAAAAAAGCAGATTCTTATGCCATCGTTTCTACATTTGTCTTGGAGATCTTCAAAGGTATCAAGAACAATATCTGAAAGCACATGAACATCCTAATTGGTCAACTGCAGCTACTTACTATCTTGAAGCTGCAAAATCTTGGCCTGATAGTGGAAATCCTCATAACCAGGTAACTAATTCTTCTTCCATTACTTTCTTTTGTCATTTGCCGTTTCTGAGTGGTTTTCTTACATTTGTGTAGCTAGCTGTATTGGCCACATATGTTAGTGATGAGTTATTGGCTCTGTATCACTGCGTAAGAAGCTTAGCTGTGAAAGAGCCTTTTCCTGGTGCTTCGAACAATCTTCTTTTGTTGTTTGAGAAGGTGATTGATCCACTGATACTTCTCTGTTATCTGCAATGAGATTGTCTTTGCCTTACATTGCTCAAAATGCTTGTTTCAACTACTACAGAACAGGTCATCTCCATTGCAGTCTCTGTCTACTGATGCAGAGTTTAACTACTTAAACCCATCAGAGAAAAAAGTTTCTGTGAAGGAACGAGATTTGTCAAAAGCAAAAGGAGAACTAGTTGCCGGAATTGATTTATGGCCCCTGGTTGTTCGAACAACTAGCTTCTTTTTCCTTAAATCCAGGTCAGTTTGGACTATGAGTAACATTTGACTGAAGTACAACATTATCTCCTCTTTTAGCTCAAGCTCTTGATGAGCCTTTCTCCAAAACTGTTCTTCTCTTCACTTCTCTCTGGTTTGTTTCAGTTTTGATGAGTTTGGTCGGGCATTTGCATCAACTATAAGAGAACTGGATGCAGCGTTTGCAGCAGATGATAGAAATCTAGAAGCCATGTTGGAGTCTTATCAATTTATGGACACGGCGAGAAAGGGACCTTATAAAATCCTCCAAATTGTTGCGGTTTTTATCTACATCTTCCACAATTTAGCAGAGGCTAATGGATCCGACATCGTGAAAGAGGAAGTTAAGCTAACAAATTTAGCATTAACTATGGTGTTTATCGTCATGGGGCGAGTTGTTGAGAGATGTTTGAAGACAACTCCCTTGGATTCTTGCCCTCTCTTACCTGCTCTACTTGTATTTCTAGACTACTTACCGTTTCTGCTTGACAAGGTAGAAGAAGAAGAAGAAGAATGCAGGTTTGATGAGAAGAGCAAGAGTGCAATATCTTACTTCTTTGGCAAACTCGTTGATATCTTGAACCAGTTAAAGGTGAAAGACAAAAACTGCCCTGCTAAAACGTTGTTAGCTCTCTGGGAAGATCATGAACTGAAGTCCTTGGCTCCTCTGGCTCCCATACATGCACTTTTGGATTTCTCAAGTAATATGGATCTTAGAGAGAGTTTTGATAGAGGGAAGGAGCTTCGTCTTCAACGGATTATTAGTTCAGCAATTGATATCACAACTAGGCAGAAGAAGGGTTCTCAAAAGTGGCTATTCTTTGACAATCAACGGACTCATTTCTACACAACTTCGGGTGAATTGCAAAGCAACGGAGAGCTCTTTCATGGAAATGGAGAGGGTAGAAACAGAAAATGCGTTACTATTGGACCAGTTGAAATCATTCCTTTGGAGAATGAAAGATCTGTTCCTGTAGAAGAGGAAGAAGTCATTCTTCTCAAGCCGCTCGTAAGGTGTCAATCTGCTCCAATATATTCTTCTGGCATTGCAGCAAAGCCACTTAGCTCTGATTGCACAACTTCAGGAAATCAAACAACTACATCCAATGACAGCCTAAGACGTACCTTATCACTCATTGGGTCTGAAAGTTTCAGCTTTACGCAAGGTCTTAAGGACACGGATCCACAACATTTGCATCTCGAAGAAGGCACTGTCTCAGGAAGACCTCCATCGCTGAGCGCGTGGGTGGTTGACAAGAACAAAGAGAAAGGACGACTCGGTTTAAGTAAACCAAACGGATTGGGCCCTATTGATGAAACAGGTCCTGTCTCAGCCTTTGATAGTCTCTCCATCAATAGCAGCACCGAGCATCCTGCGTCTTCCTATTCGCCTCCTACTCCGTCTGCTCCACTACTGCCTGAAGACGCTTCTTGGTTTCATAATGACGCTAGTACTAACAAAGCAGAGAGCTTCTATGATCAGACACGATATATGGAACTCCCCGGTATCATGAAGCCATACACAAACCCACCCTTTGTTGGGATTTCTTCTTCTGAATGGTTACGTCGGTACAGAGAAAGTAGGAATCTTGGACCAGCCTATTCCTATCAAGCTCAGGGAACAAACAATTTGAGAAACTTTATGGCTCATGGCTCTTCCAAGTTCAGTCTCTTAGCTAGGTACGGGACACCAAACGATTCTTCTCAAAACTCAACGTTTCACCCTCAGCTCTACATGGAAGACCATGAATCTAGAGGAGAGAAGCTCGGCAACGTTCAACAAAGCACAACAAATCCTTATGGCTTCAGTGACGATCCCGGACCGTTTCTTAGATTTCTGAGAGAAAAAGAGTGGCTGAATGAGAACGGTCAGAGGCTAAGAGGACCTCCTCCTGCATATATGAACAACTAAAGATGCGAGTGAGTGAGTTTTCAAGAAACTGTCCTAAGTTGACAAGTTGTGACAACTATAGTTATTTCTTCTCTCTTTGTGTACTGTTTCTCAAATTTTCACGAGAATGGAAAATCATATTAAGAGATGGTTTGGTTGTACATAAACAAACAAAGAGAAGAAACTTGAAAGTTTTTGAAACCATCAACTTCTTTGGTTTCTTGAGGAATGTATATGAGATTAGCCTTGAGACCATTATAAACAAGTGTAAGTATGAGAACAATCTTTATACAATAATAATCCTCTTTTTACATGGGAGGTATAAACTTAGTCTGGAATAGCTTCCTAAAAGCAGGTACAAACCAAAACAGAGAAACTAATGTTGGAGAATTGAGCAAATCAAATCCTGATCACGATGAAGGCTGTCTTCTCAAATCAAAGAAAGAAAACAACAAAAGACAGGAGAACTAAGGAAGAGTAATGAGAAAGTAAATGCTATGTACCAACAATAGAAACTGGATCTTCTTGTTGTACCAATCCAGTCCTCATATTTGCTTGATATATCTGTTGTTAACTGTTGTTCTGTTACACAAGCGTCTGCTTCTACCGGTGTGACCATGATCATTTGGTTTTATCATTCGGTAACAAATTCAGCTCCTGCATTTGTGTTTCCACTTGTACTAAGCCTGTCTGAGCAAGAAACCTACAGAAGAATAGGCATTGTAAGCAACTAAGCATCTAGTGAAGGTTAATACTTAATATACTCTTCAAGATGCATAAGTAAAACCCTATTAGAATCTTAGAAACCTTAGAGAACAGACAGGTAACAGTAAGATAACACAAAGATGTGATATTTTCTAAGGAAATACAAAACTATGAGAACTGAGAACCCTTATCTGATATCTAACTCAATAGCACAAAGATCATGATGAAGAATAACTCATTAAAACAATGCAACAGGAACACCTTCAGCTTCAAGATAACAGCAATGTAGAGAAATATGTTCGAATCCTTAAATTGAACAACTCAAGGATTGATCAACAACACAATAAGACACTGGAGAAAGTTTTGTATCAGATCTAATTACTTATTCGTCTAAAACCCTAGAAAGTAACGAAAAGTTTCAACAGGAATCAACACAGAAAAAGCTCAAACAAAATTGAGATAAGAGAAGCAAAAATTGACATACCAATTGAGGAGGATAAAGAGAGTAGATGCGATAACAATGAGAAAGCCAACATGAACAAGCAACATTGATTGGCCACTGGTGAAAGCTACAGAGAGCATGAAAGCTAGACATAGACCCAGTAGCAGAAACGCGAATCTCAATGTGTTCCATGTTGGACCCTGGACAAAATCACGATCCAAATTAGGGTTTTAACCAAACATCCACAAAGAGGTAACAAGAATTCGAAGAGAAATTAGTACAGACATTAACGCCTGGAGCTAGAGCTCCAAGGAAAACAGCTTCCGTTGACGAAATCTGAGATTTCTTCTCCATCTTTCTTCTTCTTCTTCTTCACAGAGAGTTCTTCTGGGACGAATCTGTTCCCGAAGAAAATATCAATTAAAACCGATAAGTAAACCGGTATATTCCGGTTTCGGTAATTGCAAGTGATTACTATTATCAGAATTTTGGTTTGATGTCAAATTGTCAATCCCATGTTTATATTGTTGACCATTGACTTTTTACGACAGACTCACCGAATACAGATCAGAATTAGCTACACATAGACGTCACATTAAACTTGTTCTGATGAATCTATCATCATAACGTGCTAAACCTACATAGAACGATTTTGAAACGAGACGAAATTAAAACCGACAAGTAGAAGTAATAGAGTGTCACGTTTGATTCCGGTTTAAGCTCTTTTATTACTGTTGGATCAATCAAATATACTGTCACGTTTTAGGTTCATCTAAAAATACAAACAAAAAAATGTCTTAAAGGCTTAGCACTAAAGACTCTCATTTCCCAACCGCAACCACCTATAAATGAAGTCATCTTTAAACGAAACTGGACAATGAGAGTATGTATTATGACTATGAGACTACAACCACAAGCAATGGCCATATAAATGCGAGCAATCAGGAAAATTGTCTTAATCAACCGATGTAACTTTTTTTCCTTCTAATTCTTTTGCTTAATGATATCATTTTTCTATATGCCAACAGAGATGGGATGAATGATGAATCCATCAACTTTTCTTATGATAAGGCACTATCTTTGGCTCTGTATTGGATTTGTAGCTCACTTTGCTTAGTTATATCCGTTTACCTAATCGTAATTTCATAGTATTTCTAAACCATTTTCTCTCTATTTGTTAGTTTTTTTTCGTTGATTATTTGTATTTATTAGTATATATGTTTTAATGTTTTATATAAGGTGAAATTCAGTTTACCATTTTATTATAAAATGTAAAGCTTTAATTAATTTACGATGCAGTATGTAATGATATATACAACACGAGAAATAATAATAGGCAAAATGTACGAAAAATTGTGACAAAAATATGTATAAGGAAAAAGAAGAGATATATAATGGGTTGATAAAAAAACAAAAATACTCACGTATGTTTTAAATTTTAGTGTTGTAACTGAACATTTTTTTTTAGTTTTCATTTTTTTTTAAAGAACACGTTTACCTTTTTTTACCAAACATCTACAAATCCATTCATTTATAATTTTCCATAATGAATAAAAATTTATATTTTAAATTTATATATCCTACTGACATACTCAATACTATTTTAGTATGCTTGTGTGGTCAAGACTATATAATGAGTTAAGACAGATCAGAGTTACTAGAAAAAAATAAACATCAATATTAGTAAGACAATATCATTTTATGTCAATATTATTAAGACTATATCATGTGCAAAAAAAATCAAGAACACATTAAAAGAGAAAATGAAAACTATATATTATAATGAAACGAATGTAGTAAACAAAAAAAAAACTAAACAATAGTACTATAATTTAGAGCGACAGATACGACCAATAATGACATGATTCATAAGTGGCTGCTAGGTAGAGATTAAATTAAACAAATGTTTCCGGTTCATTTAATTTTAAGAAATCTTAGTTGTCACAAACTCTATAATGATACATGAGTGTTTGGACAACAATAATAGCCTCTTAATTTTCTAAGCTTCTTAATTATATGTTAAAATTTTCCCCGCCCATCCAGTAACAAATCGCCAAGTGTAATACAAGATAATTTATTTTTAATTACATAGAAAGACAGAGATTTTCATTTTATAATCAAATTTATAACGTGCTTAAATTTTCGTTAATTTGTAAATTAGTAATACTCACTAGTCATATCAAAAGATTTGACTAACCAATTTTTTTTTTACAGACAATGTTTTTAATTTTGGATTTATATTAGGGCTTATTACATACATTAATTAACAATTTTTTGAATCAAGTTATAAAGAAATAAGACACAGACAAAAATTTTAAAAATGTAGAAATAGACAAAAATTGGATAGAAGAATTATCAAAATTGCCTTTTTGTTTTTGTTAACGCGGAATTATGTATTTTTTATTTATTTGTTTATTTCATCGTCCAAATTTTTGACAGTATTTTTTTGTTTGTTAGAGAAGGGCGAGAGAGAGTGACTTTTTTTGTTTGCCTTTGTTAATGGCTTGTGTGTGAGATTCATTGAATTTTTTGAAAATTCTGACGAATAAAAACCATATCTACCAATCACAAACCCTAGATTTTTGTTATCTTCTTCATCCGAAGATTCTCTTTGATCTGTGTCTCCTTCCTTCTGATTCTCCCATTTCATTTCATTGATTCTTTTGATTCGATTCTATTCGAGCTCAATTTTGTAGATCAGAACCCAGAATCGAATTTGGGATAACTTGAACAATATCCTTGGTAACTTGTTGATCTGAATTTGAGTGAAGAAGACATCGAATTCAAGTTTGGTGTGGGAGATTTTTTTTAATGGAGTGATGATGATTTAAAGGGGAAGGTAAAGGGAACGATGACTGGATTGGGTGTTCGATCCAGTAGCTATGGTTCCTTGGAGAAGACGGGACTTAACGGCGTCGTTTTACCTATCCAGATCACTACCACGACGCGTACCAAACCATCTAAGATGCAGAAAGATAGAGAAGGTATTGTACATTGGATCTGCAAATTCGCTGGTCGTAAGAAGGTTGGCATGTTGCTTCTCTTCTTAATCTCCGCCGTCGTCTTCCTTCGCGTCCTTTACGTCGGAAAAGGTAAATCGATTCTCGACGATTTTGGGTACTCATGGTAGTTTAGCTTGTGGATTTAGTTTCTAAGTTGGGATAACTATTGGTTCAGCTGAATAATTTTAGTATGCTTTTGTGTACCAATGTGTTTGTTTTGGATTAGAATTGTGGAACCAAATGTTGTGTAGAGTGGTGATCATAATGCTACTTAGAGCTAGAATGTATTTGATTTGAAGTTTATGAACAATCAGGCTTGAGATGGTTGTGAATGTTCTTTTGGTTTTTTGTAACTAGGTGAAGATAGTCAGGAAGGTCAAGGTCCTCCGAGTCTTCATTTCAATGGCAGTTCAGGCGTAAATTATTCAAATATGTTACAAACAAATGAAGAGCTAAACATGAATATTGGAAATATATCGTTCAAGGCAAAAGAAGTTATTGTGTTCCCTCCTCCTCCTATACATTTTCTTGGTTATTCGCTTCCTCAAGGTCATCCTTGTAACAGTTTCACTTTACCTCCCCCACCAGCAGACAGGAAAAGAACAGGACCACGCCGTAAGATATTTAGTCTTGATTTCTGATTTCTTCCCATTTTTCTGTTTCTTTTCTGAGATCACTACAAGATTGTTGTTGTGAATTGTTGTTGTGATGGTTGAAAAGATCTGAGATTTACTGCTGTATAGATGTTTTGTAAGAGTATTGGTTTGTTTGCCTGGTTTTTGATTTCAGCATGCCCGGTATGTTACCTTCCAGTAGAAGAAGCAGTTGCCTTGATGCCAAATGCCCCATCATTTTCCCCTGTTCTTAAGAACTTAACGTATATATATGAAGAACCGTTAAACAGAGAGACAGAGTTTGGAGGGTCAGATTTTGGTGGTTATCCTACTTTGAAACATAGGAATGATTCTTTTGACATTAAAGAAACAATGAGTGTACATTGTGGGTGAGTATCTTTGTGGCCTTGGTTTACTTCCCCTGTCTTCTTTTTTTCGAATTTGTGTTGATGATTGTTCCATCAGGTTTGTCAAAGGACCTCAACCTGGTCGAAATACAGGATTTGACATTGATGAGGCAGATCTTCTTGAAATGAAGCAGTGTCGTGGGATAGTTGTTGCTTCAGCAGTATTTGGTAGTGTTTTGCATGATCCTTTTCTGTTTTGTAGTCAATCAATCCACTCCCATTTCTGCGTGTTTCTAATATTAGAATCTCTCTATCATTTTTCAGATGCTTTTGATGATGTAAAAGCCCCACAAAATATCAGTAAATATGCGGAGGAAACAGTTTGCTTCTACATGTTTGTTGATGAAGAGACTGAATCAATTTTGAAGAGAGAACGAGGCCTTGATGGCAATAAGAAAGTAGGGATATGGAGAGTTGTTGTTGTTCATAATCTCCCCTATTCAGATGGAAGGCGCAATGGAAAGGTAAATACACCTATCTTTCAGATAAGAAAGTTTATGGAAGATATTATGCACGAAGTTAGTCCAAACTGAAACATGAACTTAATGACGTGCTAGATAGTTCCCCTTATTATTACAGTCTTTCTCCAAAAGTACTGTACCCACACTGCTGTAACAACATCCTTTTGCTTTAGATCAGGCTTGAAGTTGTTACTACTAATTGGAGAGCAAAAAGTTCTTCTTCATAGAAACCCAAGAAAATCAGATTTGAATATACAACATAGATCTCACGGGTCACGGCACATGGCTGATTCCAAAATGGACAGAGTAAAGAGAGAGAATATAAATGCCATTGATATGCTGATGCTTTGTTCTCTTGTAGGTGCCCAAGCTTCTTGTCCATAGGATGTTTCCAAATGCTCGCTATTCTTTATGGATTGACGGAAAACTAGAACTTGTCGTCGATCCATATCAAATTCTTGAAAGGTGAGGCCTATCATATTTTTTCTCAGTGTAAGATGAATCCCAAGAAAACTCTAGTGATATGCTGTATGTAGTGTTCCCAATATTCCACTGCAACCATTTTCAATTGTGGTGGCTATGCAGCTTCCAGCATTTACCAAACACCAACCATTCCTCTAATCATATTAGTGAATTCTTGTGGTAGGAATCTGCTAGTTCCACCCCTTTTTTCTTCTTAGGTGAATTTCCTTAAGCAGCTAGCTATACGTACTTAACATTCAAGTACGTTAAAAATATTCAGTTGTTTCAGATAAGTTAACGGTTTGAGTTTAGAAGGCCTTAAGCTTGGTGGTTATGTTTCTGGACTGCAGCAATTTAACTGACATCTCTTCTCATCAGATTCTTGTGGAGGAAAAATGCTACTTTTGCTATTTCTAGACATTACAAACGATTTGATGTCTTAGTGGAAGCCGAAGCAAATAAAGCTGCTGGTAAATATGATAATGCTTCTATCGACTTTCAAGTGGATTTTTACAAGAACGAAGGGTTAACCCCTTATTCTGTCGCAAAGCTCCCAATCACAAGCGGTATGTCTCTTTAGCTTATTCTGTCTAAAATCCCCTTTTCGGGATCAAACACTAATAATATAGACAACTATATGGTTGGGCTATGCAGACGTACCCGAGGGTTGTGTCATTTTAAGAGAGCATGTTCCCATAAGCAACCTCTTCACTTGTCTTTGGTTCAACGAAGTTGACCGATTCACTTCTAGAGATCAAATCAGTTTCTCAACAGTAAGAGATAAGATCGCAGCAAAAACAAACTGGACAGTAAGCATGTTCCTTGATTGTGAAAGACGCAATTTTGTAGTTCAGGTGATTTTTTCGTCTCATGCTGACTTAGCCTAAAAGTAGAGTTAGTAAAAAGATCCTGACTCTATCATTACCCGTTTGTATCGAACTCTCAAATGCAGAGATATCACCGAGCAGAACAAGAAAGATTTGCAAGGCAACGACCTCCGGTGCCTAATTTTCCTCCTCCACCACCTTCGCCGCCTCCACCAGTTTTAATCAGCAGCGATTTGCCTAGAAAAATGTCAAGTGGAAGAGCAACGCCGCCTAGAAGACGAGGAAGAGACAGACGGTCTGGTCAAAGGGGTCACAGGAAAGCTAACTTGCCAGTAAGATTACCAGATTCAGCTTAAGAGTTGGCGTCCGTCTTCTTCTTCTTCTTCATGGTCACTCTCATCACCAACATCACATTCCAATTTTACCACACAGTATGTTTATTTTTTTTGTTTCTCTATTTGATTCTAAGGATTCAAAATCAATTTTTTAATGTATATATATACACGAACATTTTGTACTTGGATAATAAATTATAGTTTCGAATTTTTGAAGTTCAAAATCTACCAAAGAGACCATCGGAGTTTGGTTCTGATTGTAATCCATCAACTTCTTACAAATTATCGAAGTCTCTTGTTATACTTTCTTTTTTTTGGTCATACAAATGTAAAAGAATTTATATTGGATATTTATACTTTAATAGCTCAGTGTTTAATTTATTTCTTTGAAGAACTTAATTTTTAGAATTTATGGTCATGTGACTCATGTGCGTATGCTGCACCAATTATGTCTCGTAGTAGACGATCTTGAATTTATGATATTGGCTTGAATGCATTATGCATATATCTACCACTATGTCAATTCATTAGAATTCATTGAACTTTTCTTTCTGGGCCATGATTATAGGTTCCATCATAAAGAGAAATCGACTTGTTGGTAATCAATAACGACCATTTTTCTTTTCTGTTGTTGATAAATAATAGGAGTATAATTATGTTTGGGTTATTTACGTACACATGTGTCTCACATAACACATCGGGTCAAAATCAATATCGCCAGTCATGTTTTCAACACTGGAATAAAGTCAGCATGGAACTCACATCAATTTGGAGAGGAAAGATATTTTCTCTGACTCAACGTTGATAAGTATATCTAAAGTCACTCTTTACTTGGCTTATTATGAACTAACACCACCATTCTTGACTTGGTCTTAAAGCTATAATAATAATGTAACATACTAACATATACTTCAATATTCTAAAATGCACTCACATCTTATGATATTTCATGCGAGTATTACAATATATCAACCCACTATGAGATTCCCTAAGACTATTACTACTGAATATACCTAAGACCCACATCTTATGGTATGCACTCAGAACCGACTATATCTAAACCAAAACAAGAGAAGCTTTGAGTAATTTGCGGCCGAAATAGGTCTATATATTGTATAGGCCGCTACATCCTACTATATTATTTGGGAAGTACATTTTAAATGTAACCTTAATTTTTGTAAGTAATTACATAGGTATGCCATTAGAAATAAAATTTAAAGAGTAAATTAATTTATCTCTTTAAGTCAAATACTAATTTAATTAATTAAATTTAATTAAAAAACGAAATACATTATTAATTTCCAAAAATAATAACCAATCAAAATTAACATATAAGATTTGA
>Ga0041059_1000930_pt1 | contig 23198 bp, 14 predicted proteins | sample AraColnosormetaG_FD_56232 | JGI IMG/M metagenome (GOLD analysis project Ga0041059, IMG submission 56232) | Arabidopsis roots microbial communities from North Carolina, USA - Col MF nosort | ecosystem: Host-associated > Plants > Roots > Unclassified | place: USA: North Carolina | collected... | reverse complement strand
ATTTTATTAAATTTTAATATATATAATAAATAAATTCTTTATCTCAGAAATAATTGTAAAAACAATTAAAATTCAAATTTAATTCTTATCTTAAATATTTGTAAACAAAATTTCGTCCAAACAAATAAAATAAATTTTGTTAAGTGATAGACTTTTAAAAAAAACTCGATATTATTTTGTTAAATTTTAAAATATCTAAAATAAATAACTCTTTATCTCAAAAATAGTTGAAACATAATTAAGAATTCAAATTTATTTTATTTTAACATATTAAGAATTACAATTTTTATTAAAAATAGAGAAAGATGTAATTTTTAAATGAAAACTCAAACACAGAAACACAGGTAGTTTTCAAAATCTCCCCTTCTTTTTTCTGCATGAAGAACACATAACAATAATAAATTGAGAACGTTTCCAGTCAAATTATAGACTGTTATCCTTCAAAGTAAAAATTGAGAAATAGAAATCATAGCAATGTGATTATTTTGTGTAGCACAAGAACAAATCTTCAATCTTTCATAATATCATTTGTAATATGGAATCATTGTAATATTATCAAAACTTGTAACCTTCTAAGAATGTTGATTTTGGTTGGGGAGGGAAAGCCAAAAAGGAATAAATAAACCTTCACTTGTTCGAACAAAGACTTTTAGTCAGACGAACAAGTAAATCAAATAATACGTTTAGCAGATTCGAGTTTGTGGATACCACTTGAGAATCAGATTTACATCTTCACATCTCTTCCCCAACAATTCGTGTTCCTTAGATCATTAATTAAGACCCTTTTATGCTTCACACCAGACTCTTCTTCCGGTTTATATACCATCTAACCAAAACAACACAACAGAGAAATATGAAAATATCACCAGAATGTCTTGTTGAATATGCAAGAAAGAGAAAAACTTCTCTAGCAGTTCCATTTCATGACCGTATCATGGAACAAGCACAAGCCATAACCAGAAAATACTCAGTTTATGGTATTCAAATGAACTAACCTTGGTGAGGATCTTCGTGTACAAAGAAACTGGCAGCTACTATCAAATAACAAAGAATCAGCATCAATCCTTTGAAGTAATTCGATGACCCTTCCTGCGTACATAACAGAGATCATCAGTTAAAAATTTTGGAATTATCTTTTCATTATCGACAGTGATTTAGACTTAAGGATTTTAGCCACCTGGAGAAAAAATGCTACTACTATAACAGTGATGAACAGCATCGCCGTCTCAAAAAGCTGGAAGTTAAGGTCCATCTGTTGACCCATCATCCATCCAATCACCACGCAGAATGGGACCTAATCAAATATCAAACGGAAATTACTTCACAAATCTTCTTGTCCAGATATGATATATCACTGTTCTTGCAATGTATTGTGGTGCATACCGCAAACATGGAAATCTGGATCGAGGACCCAATAGCCACTCCCAAAGACAGATCCTGTAGAAGTGAGATAATGTTAAGTTGTGTCTCAGGGACAAGGCTATATCGGAATCAAGAACCTAAAGTTGTTACAGCTCAAGAACTACTCTGCATACCAGCTTGTCTTTCATGGCAAACATGATAGCCCCTGCATGTTCAGCTGCGTTCCCAACTATAGGAAGCAAGATGGTACTGATAAAAGCTATTGGTATATTCCATGAGACTGAGGCACCCTGAAAAAATATTCAACATTACGATATTGTGGTGATTGCCATTCGAACTACTGCAATATAAATAACTCTAGCAGTAGACAGATCATATGGCAACGAATCGTTGATTACCTCTATGGCATCAACAAGATAGCCAGAAAGAAGAGAGACCCAAGCAGTCAATATTGAAAGCCAAATGATAGCTTCCCACTTGGAGATCTCAGGATCTTCATCTTCGGCAGAAGTTTCTTCGTTCTGATTTGATTCCTATAGTTTACAGCATATATCAAACAAGAAGGTAAGTCAAGGTCGAACAGAACTACACAAACCGATTGGTTTTATGTCTGTTGGCTTATATACGAGAAAAAGGAAAAGCTGTAAAACAAGAAATATCAGCTCTTGTCATATGGTTCTACAGATTAAAAACACTGAAAGAAAAGCCAATGTTTGAATAAAGGAGGCAACCATTAATGGCACATAACAAACCTCATCGAGAGGGCTATAAGAATTAGATTGGCTCTTTAACTGGAAGAAGAGGTAAGCAGCATAAGCTATAAGCATTATGCAACTGCTGAACCTTGACAGGGCTAGCTCTGATGATCCAGCATGAACCTCGCTATGGGTGTAGTGAAGAACAGCCGGGAAGAGTATCCCCATGACAGCCATCAAAAGCAATCCTGAATTCACAGTAGCAATTCCCTGGATTGCAAAAGAATAGGGCTCAGAAACACGGTAGAGAATAGCAAGAAGAAGAACGAGAATATCATGAAGCGGATAAGAATTTCTACTTTGTCAAAGACTTGGTCTTTTTGGTAAAAGACTAGCCCACCACAAAAGAAGGCGCAGCCAAGTACAAGTAACATGTTAGACAGAATTGAGCCTAGTAACGTCAGCTGAACAACACGTATCATTCCATTTTTCAAAGCGAAAATTGATATGATCAGCTCTGTCACATTCCCGAATGTAGCATTTAAGAGGCCTCCAACTGTGAAATATGTATAACACGTCAACAATTATAACAAAACTACAAAAGAAAAAAAAGAACAAAAAAAGGAAAAGGAATTGCCCGTTTCAGAAGAACAAAGCCATACCAGTTGGACCCGTGTAACAAGCCAGTTGCCTGTTCCAGAGAAGCAAATACTTAAGCATAAGTCTCCCAAACAAAATAAAAAAATATGGTAAGTTAGTGCTACAAGTGCTAGCGGGGCTTACTCTGTGGCATATCCTAGACGTTCAGCCAATGGTGTAATGCCTACTAACGTCAGCAAGAACACCCACCCCTGACCCACAGCAAAAACCATTTCTTGAGATTCAACTCTTAAACATGACATGAAAATGAAACTACTAGAATTAGTAACAATTTACCTTACTATCTATCATGTAGTGGACCAATATGGCTAGAGGACCGAAAGGTAGTAGTAGATTGAGTTTATTACAAAAAATCACGATCTTTATGCTATTAAGTACGCTGTTCTTTGGTGCTTTAGGCGTGTGCTGGGGGAAACTTGTAGAAAGTGATCCTTGCTCCATTAAAGAAGCTTCTTTAGTTTGTGTGGCATCTTCTTCTTGCCTAAATAGGCTTTTGTTCTCAAGTTCATTAGCCGACACCATCTGTTACAGCAAACATCTTTTTCATTAATCCCACAACAAGCCGATGAACTCAGATACGTACAAAATCTCTGGCTATCCAGAAACCAAAGAGTATGCCGTGAACTAACTTACTTCAACTTGTGCTTCAATAAGAACTGGCACTTTACAACAACTCATACCCTTGTGCTACCAACACATGGACCAAGGATAAAACTACAGCGTCCGCTTCTGCAGCAACCTGGATACAGAGGAAAGCTTCTTGTATGAGATCCAAGTTATAACCACAGTGACACTAGATGAAAACACTTTGAGGAGTCGTATGGATGATTTTTACACCACAAATTAATCTAAAACGCTTAACATTATAGGGAAACAGACACTTTTATATTAATTGAACAGCTTCATATTACAGGAGCAACAACTACAAGTAGCACTGCACAGAGTTATAAACCTCATTCCTTAGGGAAAAGGAGAAAAGAGTCGCGAATCAAAATCAAAAGTATCTGAATAACGCCAAATTAAGAATTTGTTGAGTCAAACTTTACTCATTCGTATAAAATTGCTAAACCTAATCCAGAGAACTTAACGCAGAAGAGCCATGAATCGGAAAGAGATGGAATGATTTCACAACAAAATCGAGACTTTGAGGTTAAGAACAAAAGGGCAAAAGAAAGAAGGCAACTTTACCTTGCAGTCAACGAAGGGTCAGAGAAGAAGAATTGGTGAACAAGTAGGAGAAACCAAATCAAGCATAACCGAAATAAGAAAGAACAACGACTTTGATTGAGGTTTCTTCTCTACTTATTCTTCTTCTGATCTGCTGGAGACAACGCAGAGTATGATGATGAATCCGTTTGCTCGATAGTATATGGAGGAGAGAATTGAGAGTGATCTGGAATAGAATCCCTGGATCTCAGATTGTCAGTAGAGCGCGAGCGAGAGGAAGTTTCGTTCTTGGTTGAATTGATGTTTCATCAGTTGATGAAAATAAATTATTTAATTTTCTTTCTTTCTTTCTTAGAATGTGGAAGAAGACATGGAGACACCCAAATAACGGCGCCGTTTCACACCCCATTTACGACAGTTCCCGCATTTATTTCCCTCAAGAAATCTAGCCTCTTTGTCCTAATTTCAGTATATATTGCAATAAATTATTTAACCAACAACATTTTTATCATTTAATTTGGTACTTTAGCTGATGTTACAAAAAAGTATAAAAATGGTACAATAGGTTTCGAATTATTTGAACAAATCACTACAAATTCGATTCAGTAGTTAAATATTACTTGTAGCCACTATCTATGTTACGACCAATTGGCTATTTGTGATGCTCCATGAGTTGATAATTCTTCTCAACTTTCAATCGAGACTGGTGCTCGAGTTTCCACCACTAGCTTTTTATGCATACACCTTATTTATTAGGATTATATTCTGAATTTGGGTTTAAACTTTATGGTATCGAAGCAAATAATGTTTTTAACACTTATTCAGTGTTGAACTTGTTTACTCATTTTTTAATAATTTTACCCCTAAAATTTTTTTAAAAATTAATTGTAGATTGAGTATATTTTTGCAATTATCACAAAACTTATAGTCTTATACTATTCGTTTGAAATTTTATAAAAAGAGTAGAGAGCGATCTAGGCCTATGAGTAGTTTAATGGGCCGTAAGGTTCATGTTCTCAAAGTATGGACCCAGTATAACTAGACTCACTAGCAATTAGCCCAATACCCCTCTAATTATAAATCTATACAGATTCGTATAATTCGATCATTAAAAAATAATTTTGATAAGAAGAAGTTGAGAAGTACTTTTCTTTGCAGTTAAGCACATGGCCAGGTATCTTCATACCACCGACTTGTCGCTTCTATTATATACGTGTATTGTCTGTCATTAGTTTGTTCATCTACTACCTTGTTGTTTAATTCTTTTTATCGAAATGATATTAGTTTTTCTTTCTTTCTTTCTTGACAAATATCGAAATGATATAAGATGTAACAAGCAAACCACTAAGTATCTGATTTTGGCTCAGATCGAGTGACTTCGCGAGACCATAATGATTAGGTTGCGAAATAATGAGAGTTGCTATAGAGCCAAACAAAATATCCACATATATGAACAAAAGACAAGTAACTATTTCAATTAGACAACAAAAAAAAACAACCAAGATTTTTGTTTGACGCTGGTTACTTGTGGACCTGTGGGCTGTGGTTATAATTTTTTTTTTGTGGTGGTGCTTTTTATGATGATAATGAAGTTTACAAGTGTCTCCTTTTTTAATTACTAAGTGGATGCTTTAGAAAATAGATAGCAAGAAAGACTTAAATATTAGTAGATGGTCGTAATAACAGAAATATAATTGGTTGATTTGCATATTAAAAAGGGAAGCAAAGAAGAGTTAGTATTTGTGGAACTTGGAGTACACACAAAAACATGACTCCCCCACCAAGTTCCCTCAACCAAAGTAGTAGTCCCCACCTTTAACTACACAATTCATTAAATCACAGTATAATAAACTTTAATTATTGCTAGACACACTCATTATAAAATAACCAACAAAGGTAAATCTCATTCATCCTAATAAAATATTGATTACATGCTTATATAGTTATCAGTTATTACTACTAGTATCAACCACAGTCTAGAAGCTTATTGCGAGACACTCATTTTAAAGTAAGTACCTAACAAAGTTCAATTTCATTCATCCGATACATTAGTAATAAAACATATGACCCAAGCTTACCGGCCGATTGTTAATATGAAACGACAAGTCTAGAAGCTTATTGCGAGCGATAATTAACAAAGTTAGTTTTCATCCATCCAGTTACCAATCAAATATTAATATGTGCTTACTACTATAAGCCACAATTTACAAGCCATATATTTTTCTTCCAATGTTTACTGTCAAAATACAATCTCTTTTGCGTTGATATTGTAAATGATGAAAACAATGGACTACCACCGTTTGTTAAACACTAAAAAATGGAGTGTGTTACGCACAAAATCGTTTTTTTTTTCTGTAGGGTTCGTAGTCTTCTAGAAGTCCTATCCATCACCGTGGCCACACCGCCACGTCCTCCACAGACACTTTTTTAATTGGTCTATTTTCTCTACACATTCATTATTAAATACTACTACGTAATAAATAATTCAGCAGATAAAGACAACAAAATGCTTCTAGAATGGCGTTGATATTTATTAGTCGACGAGTTTACTTTTCCCTGTCTGATTATCATGTGACGGTACATTGTTTTCTGCTCTCTCAATTCTCAGCCGTTGATCTAATGGCAACGATTCCTTCTAGAAGCACTTTATTTATTTATCAATGAATCGAATATATTCTTTGCAAGCAAGTATTGTACTAGTAGTATAGATTAGTGGAGATGACATTATTAAAACATCGGGATAAAAGTACCACCATATAAACACTGTTAACAGATTTAAATAATTGGTTAGAGTTGACTATTCAAAATATGCATCCTTTAAATTAAGTAAATTAGTTTTCAAATTGCATGAAAACAATGTATATATCGACAAACTAATATTAGTGATAAAACCTTTATAAATTACAGCTGTATGACATGTCATCAATGAAATCATCATAGCGAGCCGAGCCGAGAAAAGGGATTCTAGAAGGCGAATCTTTGAATTGGCTGACACGTCATCCTTTCCATAGAATTTTCACAAAACAGGTGACTGCCACTCTCCCACGGGTTTTACCTTTCTTTTTTCCCTTCATTTTCGCTCTTTTTATTGTTACTTTATTTTGCATTTTAACCCCTTTATTTTTATTTTATTGTTACTTTAAACCCTATAATTGAAACTTGCATTTATTAAACCCTATAGTCTGTGAAATTCAAACTGTCGGTAGAACGTATCATATTACTTTCTTTCGGATCAGTTTTATGATTAAACAAATTTTTTTCTTAGCTTCCTAGATATTTTTTTTCAAAACACGGTGAATTTTATTAAAATAGTAGGAGAAGAACTAATAGCTATTCTTCTTTTCTTCGATTCCATTACAATAATAAGCTAAAATGAACACATACACACGGATTCTAAAACCGATCAAGATTTATTCGAATATAATAAATAATATAAAATTTGGTTACCAAATTACAAAAAAGGTTTTTTTGGGGTATGGAGCTCTTTATATAAGTCTTTCTCACTCCTTCTCTTTCCTTTGTGATTCATATCCTTCTTCTTCTCCAAGAACCTCTCTCTCTTTCTGCTTCTCTATATTTTAACACTTTCTTCCGAATTTGCCCCTCAAGTTTTATTTTAATTGCTAAAATGGCTGGAACCCTAGTTAACTCCGCCGGGAGATTCTCACCGGGAAATTGTATTCTTCCTCAACAGAGAACAGCCAGATTCTACAGCGGAACCGCGAGATTTCCCACCGGAGCTCCGTCGTTTAAGGCTTCAGCTCAGACGCTTAACGCCGAGCCAGCTGTAACGGAATCCGTTCGTCGGAGAGTTTCTAGCCTCTACGAATTACTGAAAGTGAATGAAACGGCGTCCTTGACGGAGATCAAGACGGCGTACCGGAGCTTAGCTAAAGTATATCATCCAGATGCGTCGGAATCGGACGGTCGAGATTTTATGGAGATTCACAAAGCTTACGCGACACTTGCGGATCCGACTACAAGAGCGATTTACGACTCGACGCTTAGAGTACCACGGAGACGGGTACACGCCGGAGCGATGGGTCGGTCGGGGCGGGTTTACGCTACGACCCGGAGATGGGAGACGGATCAGTGTTGGTGATTTTAGGCTTCCTATGATTTTGCAGCAGCGAAAGGGCACTTTTTGACTTACTTTCCCCTTTGATTACGTTTTTTTTTTTCCTTGTCATATCTTTGGAAAATTAAGGGGAAATTAAGTTTAATCCGCTCTTTTTTTTTGTTTTTCTTTTAACTTAAGCAGTTAACAATGTATAAAGAAGTTATGAGTAGAGAAATGTATATGATTTTAGTTTTCTCCTTTATAATTTTTCTTCTTTTATCGCATCTTTTGCTCTACTTTTCAAATATACACGAAACAAGTAGACCAAGTAAGAAATCATTTTATTTGATCTTGAGATATTTAAAACTATTGGCAATTCGAAAGAACACACTCACTATTTCCTAATTTTGGTACTGTTTGTTTTAGTAAACCAAGTAATATTTTCTCTTTAATCTGTTATAAACAACTTTTTGTTCAAATCCATAACTAATAATGATGACACTGTTCATTAAATATTTTATCAAATTTGTTTCTCTACACAAAAAAAAAAAATAGTGTACGAGCCTGTGTTTTAAAGATACTGTAGTTGACAAAGACAACAAGAAGAAATAAAATAGTTACAAACAACCTGTGAAGAATCTAAAGCAAATACATTGGTAAAGTTACTGCTTTAATCCAAACATTGATTTGGCTTTTACACATAAGATATTCTTGTGAAGAAGAGTGAATAGTAAACGTATATAAAACAACCAGATTTTACATTTAAAAGAAGGATGGAAAAAACAAGAAAAACAAAATTCAAACCAAAAATGAAACAAAAATCTAACAAATGTAGAGAGATACAGAGAAGAGTAGTGATTGTTGTATTCCTATGTTTTATATAAGCAACGAACAAGAAGAGAGAACGAGATAAGAGATATCATTTGCAACCCATAAGCATGGAGTTGATCACGTGCATTATCAGTCTGATGGCTGAGACATCGCTTCCCGGTGCGTTGCGGTGATGGTGCAGAATCTGATATACCTGTTCAAAGATTGGCCGAGCGTGGACCGCAATCATCTGGTCTGATGGGTTTATGGCTGCAACCACATCAGTCATCCAAGCCAGCTTACGGGATGTGTCCTTGCTAATGTCACAGGCTAGCTGCTGCAGCAGTGAAAGAAGCACGCCTTGGCTCAGTGGAAGCGGATTCATCGCCAGTAATCCACGTAGATCCACCTGTATTGGCACAATCAATCTCATGGGATCTTATGTATAACTGATGGGTTATGTATGAGATCTTATGATGCACAAAATCCAAACAAAAATTTCACCTGTGAGCAAAGCCATGATACTATAGAGACATCGCTTCTCTGTAGGGCCGAAGTGAAAGATTCTTCGTACTTCCGTTCAGATATCAACCTCGATAGTTCTGTTGTTGGGTCCATAGGTGCTTCAACCTGAAAGGACATATGTTGCGATAGTCAAAACTCAGAAAATGACATCAGATTAGGATTCGGATAAGAGCAGAAATGGTTCTCTAATTATATGCTCTCTGACTCAATTACAAAAGATGAACAGAGAATAAACTTAAGCCAAGAACCAAAGATAGAGAACCCTAGGGGTGAGCACCATAAACTCTCCTAAGCCCAAGGCAGATCCTAGACCAATCCAGAATGCTCAATTCTTCTGCCTAAACTTCCTTCTAAGCTGTTAGTTCTCTTCTCTAGTTAACCGCCTCAACTATGATTGCTAAGCAGCGAAAAGCCACCAAGAGTAACTAAAATGCTCATGCACTAAACAAAAACAAGATTTATGGTTAGTGATTAGTTCCAGAGATGTGCAAACCTTTTCAAGAAGAGCACCCAAAGGTCCGCCACTTAGTTGAGTAACCAAGGAATTAGACCCACCAGAATTTGCTCCAGCAGCTGCGAGAGCTAAGAGATTCCTTTGGGTCTCGGCTAACTCACGACTTAAGGCTTGAGCAACTGACGACGCAGAAGTAATTGATTCCTGTAAAACGAGCAAGCAGCTTTAGAGAGAAGAAAGAAATGATTGGATTTTGCAACCATAACAGAGCTGTAAGAAGAATGATTTTCCATCGTACCTTTAGAGTATGAGCAAGCTGGGAGTGTCCAGAGTCAAACCGTTGCTGGGCTGCATTTGTATGCTCAGCAATACCTTTCTGGAAGGCTGAGTCTATTTGGTCAAACATGGCCTTGCATGCCTTCTCAAAGGAAGGTATGACTGAGGACTCCACACTTGACCTAAGACCTTCCTGAAGTTTATAAACGGCAGGAAATATATATAAGAGATAAACTCCCTTTCCGTTAAACTATGTATGCAGTTGGAGACTTATAGACACTTCTATAAACTACCACAAAGCTAGGTGAACCTCAAGTTTACCTGGAGGGCTTGCTTGCCAGAGGTCTGAAATTGGGCTTGAATTTGCCTAGCTACGGTTGCTTCAAGCTTTATATTAACAGATTTGTCAAGCTGATTAACTGCTTTGTCACCTATTCCTCTCTGTACAAAAGAGAAAGCAGCTTTCTTTTAAGAACAATGAACCTTCTCAAAAATTAGCTCTAAATTTCTCGTAAAATCTTACCTGAAAGGACTCTGTGATTGCAGAAGATACAGTTTTTTCAATAACTGGTACTACTGAACGTGCTAGGGCTGGACCAATTGCAGCCAATTCTTTCTTTATCGTTTTCTCAAACATGGCATTTAACTCCTTGCTCATGAAGTTTGTCGTTGCATTCACAATTTGCTGGGCATGGTCACGTAATGCCTTTTCATTCTTAACAGTCTCCTCCTGGATGCGGGCCCATAGAGCATCAGCATTTGACTTGCTGGATTTCTCAATCATTCTCCCTAACGCAACTTCTAGTCTTTTACTTTCTTTTCCGATAGGGCCAGTGGCAGCATTTGATAGTTGTCTCTGCATCTCCTTCTGCGAAGCCATCACCTGGAAAGGAAATAATGTTTCAGGTCAACAAATAAAAGAACAACAAAATTACCAAGCAATAACTTATCATCGATAAATGTAAGTTATTTATTTAAAACGAATGTAAGATTGGAACTCCTATGTGCAAAATCAAGGTAACAACAAGTTTAGTAGTGTGTCAGTGAAATGATGCAAGAGTATAATAACAGATTTTGTTAAGAAATAGGGTTCTAATTAGTTTCTTCTAGACCAAATATGTCACCTGATTCATCGTTTCTTGCATTGCTAACAACTGAGGAAGTAAATCTGTCATGGGATGACTTAAACTCTGACTTTGCTCATTGAAGGAGTCAGCCAGATTAGCAACATTTGAGGATGTAGATGACAAACCGGGACCCTGTGAATTTTTGGCCTTCTGCTTCTTTCCTTTAAGAAGCTTTGCAGGCCCACCTCTCGAGTCAACACCACTTTCATCTCCAGCCTTTATAGGTTGTCCATATGCCTTAGATTCCCCTGGAATGAAAGTTCCCTCAGTACTAGGATAACAGTCTCTTGCCATCTCAGTGCTGAGATTTGAAACCTGTGAGCAGAAGACTTTTTCTCTATTTTCTGAAGTGCAATTCTCAGTTTCGTCATGATCATTGATTTCACCATTCTGTGTTGACCTTGCTTCACTTATTTCTTTCACCTCTACTTCGGTGTCTCTTGGATCATTATTCACGTCCTGAATATTTGCATCCCTATCTCTCCTGTCTTCAGTAGTAATGGAGGCTTCAGCGGAAGAAACGCCCATCAATATCTCTGAAGGAGTTACAAGATGAGTGGGGTGTTTGAAAAAAGCTGATGGGCTTCGCATCCCAGACACATCATCATCAGGCGTAACATTTGAGTCCTTGCTTCTTGAGATTTCTTCTACGGATGACACGTCCAAATTTCTTTCTCCAACAGCATCCATTTGCCTATCAACAGAGTAATCAGCAGAAGGTGTTTTGCCACCAAGCTCATGATGAGGTATTACTGGCTCAATCGCCTCTACAGGAGTGTGATAGCCAGAAAGTTTACTTGATAGTCTGGGACTGAGAGGAAGTTGGGGTAAAGTAGCATACGCAGAACCTGCACCACTGGTTTGAGATGGCAGGCCAGAAGTTTTAGGTTCACCGTTGGGTGGAACAATTGCTTGTGATGTGGCTTCCGCTGATGGAAAACTCAACTTATTAGCACTTTCTGATCTATTCACTATAATCGAAGGTTTTGGCACTGAATCAACTGAAGGTAAGTCAGTAGGTTTAAGTCCAGATGGTTCTGACATGCCTTCAACAAGATTTGCCTCTCGTGATACACTAGAATCTGACTTCTCCAAACCCATATTTTCTATAGGTGGTGGCAAGCATAAGCACAAGTCTAATGTATACTGCTGGATTGCTAGAGTCTGAACACAATAAACCTTAACAATGGGTTCTTCTGGAGGATCATTTGTCCCAATGAAACTCAATATGGGCATAGTGACTGTAAACTCTGATAGGTAATCCATCCGCGTACCAACTGGAGAAGAACCATAGTCCAAATGCACAGCATATAAGGCGTTCCTTTTTGCATTTGCAAGTAAAAGCAAGCCTGCTTCAGATAATGCTATGACTTGGTTAAAAAATGCCTCTTCAGCTCGTGGCTCGGTTGAACTTTTCAAGTCAAGAGTCTGGGTACACCTCCATGATTCAGCATCAGCTGGTAAAAGCCACCCTTCTTCCCCAGCAGAGACCCAGATTTTCATTTCTCGATTTAGAGGACCCTATGAGAGGAACATTGCCAACACTGACAGAGTTAGCAACTTAGCAGAAACGAAAGCTACAAGTATAAAATGTAAACACAACACAGCAAAGCCAAATGAGATTAGATAGAGCTGAGAAAAGTCAGTAGTATTGATTCAAGAAAACTACCCCCGTGATAAGTATGATGTGATCAGGTCTCTCAGGAGATGTCACAAACGTGGCTGAACTGACTGGATGTCCATCATGAGGCCTCAAAACTACAAGTGGTTGTGCCTTACGATCTTGCCATATCTTAATCTGTACGATGGTTATAAGGAAAGAAAGAGTAAGACTCACACACACAGAAATACTAGCTGTTGCAAAATAATTCCTGGTTGAAAAGAGATGATACCCAGTGCATGTCAGAAATGGAACTTAGCAAACCTTAAAAAATTCAAAATGTGCTAGAATAGTAATTGGATGTCAAATGCACTTACTAACAAGGCTGGCTAGTTCTAATTACGAAAAATGTCAGGATTAGACCCAGTTTGCAACGTAATCAGTATAAACTTGGGTTGTTTGGAATGATTCATTTCAGAGAGGTTTAAAGAAAAGGGATGATATGAACAAACACAAACCGTGCCATCAACTGAAGAAGAAACCAGACGCGTGGTCATCCATTGGCACATTGACAAATCTGTCACTTCTCCATCATGCTTACCAACAATCTGAACACCATCGATCAGCTTATCAAGGGGACACTGGAGAGGAGCCTCAGCAGAGAATACTTCACCTCTGCCAACTTTTGTAGTATCAATACGCAGTACATGTTTACCAATTGAAACTACCAAAATTTCCTGAAAAAATGACATTTAAGCAATCAGAAGCTTGTTCTAAGAAGAATCTTATGCAACTTCTCGTAGCAAAAGAAATATGTTCAACTACCTGTTTGTGGCAGTGCCAACAAACGCGTGGATGTTTGGTGTCTTCCTCTCCTAGTATCTGAAGAGCAAGTACTATCTTCCCAGTTATTTGGGGCTGATCCTCTCCCTCAGACCCTTCAGAAATTTTCCACACAAAAACTTTTCCATCTAGGCTAACACTGTTTAAAAGAAACAGAAAAATAGAGGTATAAACCACAAAGTCGAAGAAGCTAACCAGAAAAACTCTAATAAACAAAGAAGAATTCAATGAGCCACTCTTCCATATATGTACAAATAGCATAGCCTAATTAGACGACAGTTCCAAAACATTACCTGGCCAACATATCAACATCCTCGGCAAAGAAAGCCATATCCGTCACTCTCTGGATATATAACCGTAGTTAGAACTAGATGAGTACCTACTATACTTGAATAAGTAAGTAATTCACAAATTACAGAGAAAAAGTAAATGAACCTGTGAATGGCCACGGAACAGAGACCTCAATGCTGTGTTGATATTGAGAACCCTAATGTTTCCTCCTTTCAATCCATAGCAAATGTAAACCTTATTCACGGCGATTTGCCTACCCACTACGAGCTGAGGATCCGACCCGTATTTGGTAATCGGAGTCACCTCCAGCTGCGGCTGAATCTCACCTTGTAATCTCACATCAACATCGTACACAGCGTGTTCACCAATCAATCGCCTTCCCTTGGGCAATTTACAGCTCGGTACACGAATAGGACCTGAACCGCCGGGAAAAGAGCGAGCGATCTCGTTGTGATTGACTACTGGGAGCTGATGCGACGGCTCTTGGTTAGCCACGGGGGCTCCGTTGTTGGTATTGTTAAGGAGAGCGAGGATGTGCGTACCGGGATTGTGATTGGAACGGGGGGATTGTAGATTGAGAGGTGGCGTGGGATAAGACAGCGTTCTCTGAGGATGCAAGTTAGTCGCGGCGGAAGAGGAAGACACATCCTGTTGCTGCTGAGTCACCGGAGATGGTTGAGCGGAGATACCAGGCGGAGCGTAGTGCTGCTGATCGTACTGGTTGTGAAGAAAAGGACCTGTAGGCGGAGGATAAGATGCCGCCGGTGGCGGATAAGGATTGGATGAAGGTTTGAAGAGAATACCGAGATCAAACGGAGGAGTATTGTGAGGGTTAGTATTACCAGGAGAAGACGCCATAGATTTTTTGCAGATTTAAGATCGCCGAAGCTAGGGTTTGTGAAATCGATCAAACAAAGAGAGGTGTATATAGAATACTGAGCTCCTTGAAAAGATTCCACAAAAAGAAGACTCGGCGGATCTGAAAGTCACATAAAAAGCGAGAGAGAGAGCAACAATAGAGAGAGAGAGACGATGATGACTTGAAAGTGAGAACAGGTAGAGAACTTTTGGAGACTTAGCTATTTTTTCTTCTTCTTTAATGAAAATATTAAATTGGGCATGTCCCAGATCACGAAAAGTTTTGGGGTGATGATCGTGTTTATATCTAAAATATGAGACCGCTTCTGTAAAACAATTTTCAGATTTTACTCGTTTGGGCCTTTAATTTCAATTATTGGGCCCTATTTACATTTCCAGAGATTCACCCATCATTTGTTTCCAACTTCTTGCTCTTCATCGGAACCTCCAACAAAAGAGAAGAAGATGACAAGGATTCTGAATTCATGGTCAGCTGAGCTCACATGCAAGTAAAGGCAACCGAACCCAACAGCAAATACCCTTCAATCCAAAAACTGATCAACTGAACTCAAAAGTAAAGAAAAAGATTTTTTATTGCAATTGCTCAATTTTGACAAATTCTCTGCTTACTGCCACACCAGATTCCCATAATGTCTTCAAACTCATCTGTCTATTCTGCAGGTAACTTGTAGTTACTTCAAAACCAATTTCATTAGAAAATCAGTATACCCTGCCCATACATGATCTTCATGTTTTCTCAGGGTTTTCCAGATCCTAGCAAACTCATTCTCTCGGAGAAGAAAAAGGGAACATTATAGACGTAGAACCAACCAGATGTTTACAGTTAAAGGAAATTGAACTAATGGGTAACCAAAAAAAATCTAACTAGAGTAGAGAGAGAAATACAGAGAAGAGAGGTTTCCTATGTTTTATGCATGTAACTAACAAGAAGAAACAGAGAGAGCGAGATGTCATTTGCAGCTCATAAGTAAAGAGTTGATGACGTGCATTATTAGTCTGACGGCAGAGACGTCGCTGCCTGGTGCGTTACGGTGATGGTGCAAAATCTGATAAACTTGTTCAAAGATTGGGCGAGCATGGACCGCTATCATCTGATCTGATGGGTTTATGGCTGTAACCACATCAGTCATCCAACCTAGCTTACGGGATGTGTCCGTGCTTATGTCACAAGCTAACTGCTGCAGCAGTGAAAGAAGCACACCTTGGCTCAGCGGAAGCGGATTCATCGCCAGTAGTCCACGAAGATCCACCTGAATTGGCACAACACCAGTGTCATGGGATGTTACGCAAAACTGATGGTTATGAGATCTTATGATGCAGGAAATCCAAAAAAGAATTCACCTGTGAGCAAAGCCATGATACTATAGAGACATCGCTTCTTTGTAGAGCTGATGTGAAAGATTCTTCGTACTTGCGTTCAGATATCAACCTTGATAGCTCTGTTGTTGGGTCCATAGGTGCTTCAACCTGAAACAACAATGATGCATTGCAGTTAACGTATATACATGTCAAACACGCAGAAAATGACAAAATATTCATGGTAAGAAATTTGATCCAGAGATGTGCAAACCTTTTCAAGAAGAGCACCTAAAGGCCCGTTACTTAGTTGAGTAACCAAGGGATTTGATCCAGCAGCTGTGAGAGCTAAGCGATTCCTTTGACTCTCGGCTAATTCACGATTTAGGGCTTGAGTAACTGATGATGCAGAACTAATGGTTTCCTGTATAAAAGCATGTTTAACATGAGGATTAAAAAAGGATTTTGCTACCATAACTAGAAGAAAGAGCCAAAAAATCTGGAAGAAGGACGATTTTCTATCATACCCTCAGAGTATGAGCAAGCTGAGATTGTCCAGAGTCAATCCGTTGCTGTGTTGCGCTCGTGTGCTTACCAATTCCTTTCTGTAAGGTTGAGTCTACTTGCTCAAACATGGTTTTGCATGACCTCTCAAAGGAAGGTATGACTGAGGACTCCATACTTGACCTAAGACCTTCCTGAAGTTGACAAATGGCAGCAAATATATATAAGAGACAACTGCTTTTACGATAAACAACGATGCAGTTGAGAATGTATGCACAAGACTTGTATATATAACCAGTCAATCAGTCATAACTGTCTGAAAAGCATAAAAAATATATATACAAGAGACAGTAAGGCATAAAAAAACTAGTTTAAACTCGAATTTTTACCTGCAGGACTTGTCTGCCAGATGTCTGAAATTGGGCTTGAATCTGCCTGGCTACGGTTGTTTCAAGCTTTGAATTAACAGATTTTTCAAGCTGATTGACTGCTTTGTCACCAATTCCTCTCTGTATAAAGAGAAATCAGTTTTCTTTTTCATCAATGGACCTTCTCATAAATCAGCTCTAAATTTCTCTTAAATTACTAACCTGGAAGGACTCTGTGATTGCAGAAGATACAGTTTTTTCAATAACTGGAGTTACTACACGTGCTAGGGTTGGACCAACTGAAGCAAATTCCTTCTTCATCGTTTTCTCAAACATGGCATTTAACTCTTTACTCGTGAAGTTTGTCGTTTCATTCATAATTTGCTGGCCATGGTCACGTAATGCCTTTTCATTCTTAACAGCCTCCTCTTGGAAGTGGGCCCATAGAGCATCAGCATTTGACTTGCTGGATTTCTCAATCATTCTCCCTAAGGCAACTTCTAGTTTTTTACCTTCTTTTACGATAGGGCCAGTGACAGCATTTGATAGTTGTCTCTGCATCTCCTTCTGCGAAGCCATTACCTGGAAGGGTAATAACGTTTCAGGTCAACAAATAAAAATCAAACAAAATTACCAAGGTATGAAAAGCAAAAACTGATCATCGATAAATGCCAGTTATATACCAAATCTGATTTTCGTTTCAAAACGAATGTAACAAAGGATCTCATGTGCCAAATCAAGGTAACACCAAGCTTAATAGTGTATCTCAGTGAACGATGCAAGAGTATAAAAACAAATATTGTTAAGAGAAATAAGTTTTAACTAGATTCAAGATAAATATGTCACCTGAGTCATTGTTTCTTGCAATGCTAACAACTGAGGAAGTAAATCTGCCATGGGATGATTTAAACTCTGACTTTGCTCATTGAAGGAGTCAGCCAGATTAGCAACATTTGAGGATGTAGATGACAACCCAGGACCCTGTGAATTTTTCGCCTTCTGCTTCTTTCCTTTGCTATTTGTAGCTACTAACCCACTAGATGAACCCGACTCAGGAAGCTTTGCAGAGACATCTCTTGAGTCAAGACCCCTTTCATCTCCAGCTTGTAAAGGTTGTCCATAAGCCATAGAATCCCCAGGAATGGCACTTCCCTCTGTAATAGGATGACGGTCTCTTGCCATCTCAGTGCTGAGATTTGAAGCCTGTGAGCAGAAGATATTTTCTCTACTTTCTGAAGTGTGATTCTCAGTTGTTTCGTGATAGTTAATTTCACCATTCTGCGAAGTCTGTGCTTCGCCTACTTCTTTCAACTCAACTTCTAAGCCTCTTGCATCATTATTCACTTCCTCAATATTTGCATCTCTATCCCTCTTGTCTTCAGTAGTAATGGAGGCTTCAGTGGAAGAAACGCCCATCAATATCTCTGAAGGAGTTACGAGATGAGTGGGCTGTTTGAAAAAAGCTGACGGGCTTCGAATCCCAGACACATCATCATCAGGTGTAACATTCGTGTCCTTGCTTCTACAGTTTTCCTCGACAGAAGACACATCCAAATTTCTTCCTCCAACATCATCAGTTTGCCTCACATAAAAATAATCAGCAGAACTTGTTTTGCCACCAAGCTTATGATGTGGTAGCACTTGCTCAAACGCTTCTACAGGAGTGTGATAGCCAGAAAGTTTACTTGATAGTCTGGGGCTTAGAGGAAGTTGAGGTGAAGGAGCATACGCAGAATCTACATCACTGGTCTCAGAAGGCATCCCAGAAGTTTTAGGCTCACCGTTGGGTGGAACAATTGCTGGTGGTGTGATCCCCGCTGATGCAGGGCCCGCTGGAAAACTCAACATATTAGCATTTTCCGATCTATTCACTAAAATAGATGGTTTAGGCACTGAACCAACTGAAGGTAATTCGGTAGGCTTCATTCCAGATGTTTCTAACGTGCTTTCAACAAGGTTTGCCTCCCGTGACACAGTAGAATCTGACTTCTCAAAACCCACATTCTCTCTTGGAGGTGGCATGCACAAGAATAAGTCTAATGTATACTGCTGGATTGCTAGAGTCTGAACACAATACACTTTAACAAATGGTTCTTCTGGGTGATCATTTGTCCCAATAAAACTCAATATAGGCATAGTGACTGTAAACTCGGACAAGTAATCCATCAGCGTTTCCACTGGAGATGAGCCATAGTCCAAATGCACGGAATATATGGCGTTCCTTCTCGCATTTGCAAGCAAAAGCAGGCCTGCTTCAGACAATGCTATGACTTGGTTGAAAAATGCCTTTTCAGCTTGTGGCTCAGTTGAACTTTTCAAATCAAGTGTCTGGGTACATCTCCACGATTCAGTATCAGCGGGTAGAAGCCACCCTTCTTCCCCAGCGGAGACCCAAATCTTGATTTCTCGATTTAGAGGACCCTACGAGAAGAACATTGCCAACAGTGTATGCGTTAGCAACTTAGCAGAAACAAAAGCAACAATTCTAAAATGTGAATTCAACAAAGCAGGGCCAAATAACATTATATAGCAATGAGAAAAGTAAGTAATAATTTGAGCAAACTAACCCCCGTGATAAGTATGATGTGATCAGGTCTTTCCGGGGATGTCACAAATATGGCAGAATTGACTGGAAGTCCATCATGAGGTCTCAATACTACAAGTGGTTGTGTCTTACGATCTTGCCATATCTTAACCTGTTGGTATTAAGAAAAAGTAAGCCTCACACACAAAAATACTAGCTGTTGCAAATTATTCCTGGTTGTGAAGAGAATCTACAGTGAGACGGAATTTAGAAAATCTCTTCAATTTTGGATGAGCTAGCATAACCAAACTAAAGCTAACGAGTCTCAATCAATTAAACTTCAACGTTACACCCAGTTAGCAGCGAAAACAGTTAAAATTTTAGTTCGTCAGGTAAATTCAACTTCAGAAATGTTATGAAAAGGAGTAGACGTATATTCCAAGAGTATAGTGAAGGAAATTATAAGAACAAACACAAACCGTGCCATCAACTGAAGAAGAAACCAGGCGCGTGGTCATCCATTGGCACATTGACAAATCTGTCACTTCTCCATCATGCTTACCCACAATCTGAACACCATCAATTAGTTTATCAAGATGACACTGGAGAGGTGCCTCGGCAGAGAACACTTCACCTCTGCCAACTTTTGTAGTATCGATTCGCAGCACATGTTTACCAATTGAAACTACCAAAATTTCCTGAAAGAATGGACTTTACACAATCAGAAGTATAGACACAACAGAGCGAGCTCATGTTCACAACAGAAAAATATGCAACTTCCCGTAGCAAAAGAAATATGTTGAAATACCTGTTTGTGGCAGTGCCAACAGACACGTGGATGTTTGGTGTCTTCCTCTCCAAGTATCTGAAGAGCAACAACTATCTTTCCAGTTATCTGGGATTGTTCATCTCCCTCAGATCCTTCGGAAATTTTCCACACAAAAACTTTTCCATCTAGACTAACACTGTTTTGAAGAAATAGACAAGTAGACGGTATGAAATAAAATGTAAAACGACAAAGTAGAAGAAGCTTATAGTTCCAGAACCATTACCTAGCTAAGAGATGAACATCTTCGGCAAAGAAAGCCATGTCCGTTACTCTCTGGAGACAAACATGTAGTTAGAATGACGATGATACCTGATGGATACTCGAATAAGTAACTGAGAAACAACGAACCTGAGAATGGCCACGGAACAGAGACCTCAATGCTGTGTTGATATTGAGAACACGAATGCTTCCTCCTTTCAATCCATAGCAAATGTAGACCTTATTCACAGCAATTTGCCTACCGAGTACAAGCTGAGGATCCGAGCCGTACTTGGTAATCGGAGTCACCTCCAGCTGCGGTTGAATCTCTCCCTGTAATCTCACATCAACATCATACACCGCATGTTCACCAACCAATCGCCTTCCCTTGGGCATTTTACCGCTTGGAACATGAATAGGACCCGAACCGCCGGGAAAAGCTCGAGCGATCTCGTTGTGATGCGACGGCTCTTGGTTCGCCACGGCACCTCCGTTGTTGAGGAGAGCGAGGATGTGCGTTCCCGGATTGTGATTGACACGGGGAGATTGGGGATTGAGAGGTGGCGTGGGATAAGATAGCGTTCTCTGTGGTTGCAAGTTAGTAGCGGAGGAAGAGGAAGACACATCCTGTTGCGTTTGATTCACCGGAGATGGTTGGGCGGCGATACCAGGCGGCGCGTATAGTTGCTGATTGTACTGGTTGTTAAGAAACGGACCTGTAGGGGGAGGATAAGGGTTGGATGAGGGTTTGAAGATAGTACCGAGATCGAACGGCGGAGGATTGTGAGGGTTAGTGTTACCAGGTGAAGACGCCATTGATTTACGATCGCCGAATCTAGGGTTTGCGATATCGATCAATAGACAAGTGTAATTTGAATGTGAAGGTTCGTGAATATATTTCAGAAAAAGAAGACTCGGCGGATCTGAAGAAGAAATCAAAAGTCACGTAGAGAGGGGAAGCGCGAAAAGCGAGTAGAGATAGACGATGATGACTTGAAAGGAGTGAGAGAACAGCTAAAGAAGTTTTGTAGACTTGCGTTTTCGATAGTGGGGCGTAAATCTGATGACTAAAAGTGATGGGGTGATAATCGCGCAACAAATTAAACTTGGGTTTAAAGGAATTCACAAGTAATTATTATTATATGGGCCACGCGCATCGGCCCATAGAAACCAACCGCAAGTATCTCTCTCCCTCCACAACATTTATATGAACCCTAAAAAAACTGATCGAAAGTTACCATCGTTCTTTCCTTTTGGTCTTCTCTGTGCGTATAGGATTCAAGGTGTCTTTTAGGTCGAAGAATAATGAACAAACATTTCGAGAAAACGTTGGTGTTGTGGAACATGACCACCTGTCCGCTTCCCGATGGTCATGATCCTCGTCTGGTGGGTCCGAGGATAGAATCGGCGTTGGAAAAGTCAGGCCAGTGGCGCTGCCGCCGGGGTCCTCTCTTTATCACTGCCGTTGGCAACCTAACGCAGATCCCTGGTGGTGACGAATCCCTGCGAACGCTTTCTTCCACTGGAATCGCTCTTAAACATGCCCACGGTTAGTTAAAAATCTTCTTTCATCTCTTTTTTTGTTAATTAGGGTTTAGATTAAACGTTAGTTTCCTTTACTTACTGAGACAGATATTCAAAGGGATTTGTTTGAGTGGACTGATGAGAATCTTGCTCCGGCTACTATAATGCTCATAACCAGTTCTAAGGACCTGAAAACTTTAGCTAGTACACTTTACGACATAGAGAAGAAGGGATACAGAATTCTTCTCGCATATCCTCCACGAGCTCTAGCTCTCCGGCTAAGCATTCTTAAAGATGTTCCTGAAGAGTTGTTCTGGGATAGCTTAATGGCAGGTATTTTTTATGGCCTCTCTCTCATAACATGCATCTGATAACAAGCAAATTAAGCTGTTTTGAATCCACAGATGCTGCTATGGAGGATAACAAACAGGAGCAACAAGACTTGTTCTTCAGGACTACAAGCGCAGTGAAACCGGTGAAACTCCCTTGTTTTGCTCAGAATGCGATTTTGGTGCCCAAAGCTTTGAAGATTTCACCACGCATCTCAAGAGTGAAAAACATGCGTATTCTGTAAGCAGCTCACTAGCTCTCTGATTCTAAACCATCATTCTCTTACCACAAGTTTCCCTTTCAAAAGTACATAATGCCTCTCATCTCCACGCAGGAATGGGACAGGGAGGCTAGTCATAACAATGTGGATCGACTAGACCCTGCTAACATGGTGCTGGGTCGATCAAAGGCAAGTTTTAATATCTCATCTCAAGTTGAGAGATTTCTGATTTCTGGGACTTACAGTTACCCTTTCACGACTTTACCTAATTTGCCATTCTCATGAAGCAGGAGTGGGACTTGCTGGTTACTCAAGATATAGCGTATCATACTTCTTCTCCTCTAACACTAAAGGCAAGTTTTAACATCTCTCATTTCTAATATTTGTGTATTTACGTGCTATTGTGTGAAGTACATATATAGCATTGACTTTGGATTTACTGACTTTGGTTGATGCTAAAACATTCAAGGAACTCTGCAAGATGTTGGAATTTGATGGTAAAACATGCAACAAGGGAAACGGTTCTACCATGGTGAAGATTCGACCAGAGGAGGGAAACCCCTGTTTTACGTCTGTTACCATGGTGAATAGTCAACCTTAACATCTCTCATTTCTAAATATATATATATATATATATATATATATATATATAATAA
>Ga0041059_1000929_pt1 | contig 23206 bp, 13 predicted proteins | sample AraColnosormetaG_FD_56232 | JGI IMG/M metagenome (GOLD analysis project Ga0041059, IMG submission 56232) | Arabidopsis roots microbial communities from North Carolina, USA - Col MF nosort | ecosystem: Host-associated > Plants > Roots > Unclassified | place: USA: North Carolina | collected... | reverse complement strand
TTTTTTTTTTTTTTTTTGAATTTGTATATTTTTTTTTTGTTTTGGTTTTATCTCCGACAAAGAGGCAGTGAGTAGGGGTAGGGCTTTCCTTTTTTCCCGACGATTCGTTCCCTCGCGCTTCGTCGTCTGACATCAGCGCACGTTAGCCACCGTCGTCGATATCATACGCCCACCACCGCCGTAGGTAATTTTGCGCCCCTTCCTACACGCCGTTTCGAGCTGATTTAAAAGCGAAAACGAAACCCTAACTCGTCGATTTTTCCATCACTTAAGCTCTGCGTTTGTTCGACGCTGGTTTTATCAAGGATCGAATCTGAGAATTGATTGTTTAATTTTGGTGTTTTTGATTCAGGGGAGATTCTTGGATTGATTTTCCAGTTTTTGATCAATTCGTCACTCTAGTAGATCTGAGGCAATACACTGCGAACAAATTTGACTGGGAGAAGAATCAGATCTAGGTTTAAGGTTTGATGCGTTGGGGATGTTCAGTGACCGGCGGAAGCGGGAAATGGCTAATCATGGAGATGGAAACAAGTACGCGTCTGTGAATCTGAATAAGTCTTATGGATATCAATCTCATCATCAGTATAATCAATCTGGAGGTTATGGGCGGGGGAGAGGAGGTGGTGGATATGGCGGTGGTGGTGTTGGAGGAGGAGGAAGTATGGTTGTCCTTTCACGGCCAAGAAGCTCGCAAAATGCTGGGCAGAAACTATCTGTTCCACCCCCCTTGAACCTTCCTTCCCTCCGTAAGGAGCATGAGCGAGTTGATTCGTCTGGTTCGAGTTTTCATTCCGGTGGAGGGATCGCTGGGAGTGGAACTAGACCTGCTTCATCTGGTATTGGGTGGAGTAAGCCTGCTGCTACAGCTACTGATGGTGATATTGGTAACCATACTGGTGAAGGTGTTACTAGGGGGAGTAATGGGTTGAATACGTCTCTTGCTTCTCGGGTTGGTGCAGCTGAGCCTATGGAACGGGCTTTTCATCATGTAGAGAAAGTGGCAACTTTGAGGGGTGAAGATTTTCCGTCCCTAAAGGCTTCTTTGCCTTCAGCTTCTGTGTCTGGGCAGAAACAGAAAGAGGGTCTGAATCAGAAGCAGAAGCAAGCTGCAGGTGAGGATTTTTCAAAAGAGCCGAGAGGTGTCTCTGGTATGAGCAGTTCACTTGTAGATATGAGACCCCAAAACCAGTCTGGGCGTAGCCGGCTTGGTAATGAGCTCAGCGAGAGTCCTAGTTTCTCTGATGGATTACATTCATCTGAACATGTGAGGAAAAAGGAGTATTTTGCAGGGCCACTGCCTCTTGTTCGTTTGGCCCCACGATCTGATTGGGCTGATGATGAACGTGATACTAGTCATGGCTTAAGAGATCGGGACAGGGATCATGGCTATTCAAAGAATGAACCATTTTGGGATAGGGGTTTTGATCTGAGGCCTCATGTCCTGCCCCAGAAGCATGCTGCTTCTAATGTTTTTGACAAACCAGGACAGCGTGAAAATGAAATTGCAAAGTCCTCTTTGACTCAAGTAAGACCTGTCAGTGGAGGAGGAAGGGAGGCCAACGCTTGGAGAGTCTCCTCACCACTCCAAAATGAAGGTGCAAATCATAATAATTATGGAGCAAGGCCCTCTAGTAGGGGCAGAGAAGCTGCTAAGAAAAGTAACTACGTCTTGTCATCATCAAGGGAAAATGTTTGGAATAATAGTGGAGCTAGAGAGGCTCCATATCAGCATGGAGGAAGACAGCCATGGAATAATAATATGGATAGTTCCAGCAACAGGGGAACTTATAATCGGGATGGGTATGGAATTGAACATCAGAATAGGTATGGGACTAACTCTTCCAGTATGGCTCTGCATCTGGTGACAAATTTCTTTTAATTAATTATCTCTATATGAACTTCTTGCAGGGATAAACGCTCCTTCTTCAAGAGTGACAAACCTCATGTGGAAGATCCTTTTATGAAAGACTTTGGTGACTCTGGTTTTGATGTTCATGATCCATTCCCAGTACTTGGTGTTACTAAGAAGAAGAAAGAGGCTTTAAAGCAAACAGAGTTTCATGATCCTGTCAGGGAGTCATTTGAGGCTGAACTTGAGAGAGTTCAAAAGATGCAGGAAGAGGAACGCCGGCGGATTATTGAGGAACAGGAAAGGGTGATAGAACTAGCTCGAACAGAAGAAGAAGAGAGACTACGGCTGGCTCGTGAACAAGATGAGCGGCAGAGAAGATTAGAAGAAGAGGCCAGAGAAGCTGCTTTCAGAAACGAGCAGGAGAGACTAGAGGCTACAAGGAGGGCAGAAGAGTTGAGGAAGTCAAAAGAAGAGGAGAAACATAGGTTGTTCATGGAAGAAGAAAGGAGGAAGCAAGCTGCTAAGCAAAAGCTTCTAGAGTTGGAAGAAAAGATTTCCAGGAGACAGGCTGAAGCTGCCAAAGGTTGCAGCAGCTCTTCAACTATTTCAGAGGATAAATTCTTAGATATTGTTAAAGAAAAAGACTCTGCAGATGTTGTTGATTGGGAAGACAGCGAAAGAATGGTGGATAGAATTACTACGTCATCAACTTTAGATCTATCAGTACCCATGAGATCATTTGAGAGCAATGCCACGTCTCAATTTTCTAGGGATGGTTCTTTTGGGTTCCCTGATAGACAAAAGCCTACGTGGAGAAAGGAAGATATTGAGAGTGGAAGCAATTCAAGGTTTATTCCACAAAATTTGGAGAATGTTCCACATAGCCCACAGGAAGAATTCTTTGGGACAGCTGGATATCTCAGTGCCCCTTCCTACTTCAAACCAGGATTCCCGGAGCATTCAATTGATCAGAGTTGGAGAATTCCTGGAGATGGAAGGACGCATGGTAGGAACTATGGAATGGAATCTGAATCTCGTGAAAATTTTGGAGAGCAATATGGTGATCCTGGATGGGGGCAAAGCCAGGGCCGTCCTCGTCATGGTCCATATTCTCCTTATCCTGAAAAGTTGTATCAGAATCCCGAGGGGGATGACTATTACCCTTTTGGAAGACCAAGATATTCAGTAAGGCAGCCACGTGTTCTTCCCCCTCCCCAGGAGTCTAGGCAAAAGACTTCCTTTAGAAGCGAGGTTGAGCATCCTGGTCCCTCAACGTCTATTGGAGGGATTAACTACAGCCATAAAGGTAGGACTAATTCGACTGTTCTAGCCAATTATATTGAGGATCATCATGTGCTGCCTGGAAGTGGTATCGATGAACATCGCCGGTTCGATACCAAGCTGACTGGAAGATGTGACTCTCAATCTTCACTTTCCGTTACTAGCCCACCTGATTCCCCTGTTCATCTCTCTCATGATGACTTGGATGAATCAGCAGATTCAACTGTCCTACCTACTTCCAGAATGGGAGAAGATGCTGGTTTACTAGAGAAGGGGGGAGCACCAATTATTTCTAGTGATATTGGAAAGGATAGTTTGATGATGGCGACAGGCTCTGTGTCTTGCTGGGATAATGAAGAGTGGACTCTTGACAGTAATGAACGGTTGCAGGAACAAGAAGAATACGACGAAGATGAAGATGGATACCAGGAGGAGGATAAAATACACGGGGTTGATGAGAACATAGATCTCGCCCAAGAGTTAGAAGAAATGCATCTCGATGATAAAGACTCTAATCTAGTCTTAGGCTTTAATGAAGGAGTGGAGGTTGAAATACCCAGCGATGACTTTGAAAAATGTCAACGGAACTCCGAATCTACATTTCCACTTCATCAGCATACTGTCGATTCTTTAGATGATGAAAGACCTTCTATTGAGACAAGCCGTGGTGAACAAGCCGCCCAACCTGCTGTCGTTTCTGATCCCTTGGGCATGCATAATGCGTCTAGGACCTTCCAGGGTGCTGAAACCACGATGCAGAACTTGACAGTTCACCCAAATATTGGTCGCCAGTCATTTGAGGTGGCCAGTAAAGTAGACTCCACAAGTAACTCTACCGTTTCTACTCATCCTGTCATACCACTTCACAGCGCTGCTCTGCATCCATCATCTCTTCAGACAGCTATTCCTCCTGTATCTACTACTTCAGCACAGATGGAGGAGCCTGTCAAGTTTCAGTTTGGTTTGTTTTCTGGTCCTTCGCTGATACCTTCTCCTTTCCCTGCCATACAGATTGGTTCCATCCAAATGCCTCTTCCTCTTCATCCCCAATTTGGCTCCTCGCTTACCCATATGCAACAGCCCCAGCCTCCTCTCATTCAGTTTGGTCAACTACCGTATACATCCCCAATATCCCAAGGGGTGCTGCCACCGCCACATCATTCAGTTGTCCAAGCGAATGGTTTATCAACTTATGCTTTGAATCAGAATCCTGGATCCTTGGTGACTGTTCAGCTTGGTCAAGGAAATTCGGCTAACCTGCTCGCTAGAAACGCAGCAACCTCTGTCTCACACCCTCAGCTTAGTGTTCTTAGAAGACCGACAAATGTTTCTGATGAGGGCACACTGAAGAATGCTAATCTACCTCCAGCGAGAGCGAGCATTGAGGCTGCTGTGTCACCTCAAAAGCAACCAGAGTTGTCTGGTAATTCGCAATTACCTTCTCGAAAGATGAGTCATGGAAAATCAAATTTTGCTGAAAGACAATCAGGATACCAAGTCCAAACTGACACAAGTGCAGTAAGAAATTCTGGCTTGCGCTCATCTGGTACTGCTGAGGTTTCTCGGGTAGATTCTGGTGGTAATAGAAGATATCGTCGTCAGAGGGTTGAATTTAGAGTTCGGGAATCAAACTGGCCATCTTCCGATGAAAATCGAAATGGAAATGGAAGGGCACAAACTTCTACAAAAATTGGGAGTAGAAAATATGTTGTGTCCAACAAGTCCCAGAAACAAGCCTTAGACAGCTCAGCGTCCGGTTTGAATGCTATGCAGAAAACAGTTAGTGGGGGTTCATTTGAGAATAGACTTGGGAAAGATGCTGTCGTGAAGAATCCACTCAGTCCAAATTCTGGACAAGCAAACCTTAAAAGGAATATGGTATCTGAAAAGGAAATTGATGCACCTTTGCAGATTGGAATTGTTCGTGTCTTTGAGCAACAAGGTATTGAAGCTCCTAGTGACGATGATGATTTTATTGAGGTAAGATCAAAAAGGCAAATGCTTAATGATCGCCGTGAACAGAGAGAAAAGGAAATTAAAGAGAAGTCTCAGGCAGCCAAGGTTCTGATGCAATCTAAAACTCTAGTGTTCTTCTACTTGTGAATTGTTACCTATTCTGAGGTAATTCTCACTAAAAGTGAATTTGTTTTCTTGTAGGCATTCCGAAAACCTCGTTCAACTTTCCAGAACAATACTACTGCAGCCAGGTCCAACAGAAGCCCACCAGCTAGCCGAGCTGCGAACAATAAGCAGTTTAATCCAGTCTCCAACAGACAGACGTTAGCCCCAATTGGCACACCTTCACCTAAAATAGATTCCCATGTTGATGAAAAATCTGGGAGCAACAAGTACATTCCATTATTTGATCAATTGAAATGCTTTAAGTGTGTTTGTAGAGATAGCTCCCCTCTGCTTATGTTCTTACCTTCTATTTCATTTTGCAGGTCCACTCAGGAAAGTAGTGCTCTTCCAGTTATACCCAAAAATGATCAGAATCCAGCGTCAGGTTTTGTATTCAGCAACAAAAATAAGGTTCTCGATAACAGTCATACACCTGTGGGGACTTGGGGTAACCAACTCACCTATCAGCCGGTGAGTATATATATTGTTCATGGTTTTTTTGACTTGGTTCAAGTTTCTACAAAAATCGAAAACGGACAATCCAAAAAATGTATCTGCAAGATTCTTGCTTACCTTTCCAATGTCATCTAAAACGGTTGTGTTTTAAGCCGCATCTCATAGTCACTTTATATGAATTGATAGAATGGTTTACTGAAAACAGAAAGCAGTAAGAATTGAGGACAGAGAAAGTCATAGTGGATAATAATCAAAATAGTTTATGACTCATGCTCTACTAGTTATGAATCACGCCTATGCAAATATCTGAAGCCTTTTCATATTACCTTGTAGGTTATGGCCCTAACCCAGAGTCAGCTTGATGAAGCCATGAAACCCGTATCTCATCTTTCATGTGTTTCTGTTGAGAATGGTGCCAACCGAATTAGCGAGTCAAATTCGACATCAACGTCTGTTGTGCCAAAGAACAATACTTTTTCAAGCAGCACAAGTCCAATAAATTCATTGCTTGCTGAGGGCAAAATTCAATTTGGTGAGCTGGTTGACTAGATACCTTGATTATTACTTTGAACTGGCTCGTCGTTGCATTTAAATGATGGATCTTTCTTTCTCTTTTAGGTGCAGTTACATCTTCCACTGTTATCCCTCCCTGTGGTGGGCGTACAGAGAAGGATAGCTCTTTATATTTTGAAAAAGATAACAAACATCGAAATCCATCATCCACTGGCATAGAGATTTGTGAAGCAGAAGCAGAAGCTGCTGCTTCAGCTATTGCTGTGGCAGCCATAACTAATGATGAAACCAGTGGGAATGCCTTGAGTACTGGCTCTGTATTACCTGTTGAAACCAAAATTTATGGAGGAACAGAGTTAGATGATGGGGCAGCAAGTGGTATATTTGCTTTCTGTAGGGTTTATGCATTCCCAAATGGTTGTTTGTTGTCTGAAGTAATTTCTTTTGCTTTGGCAGGTACTGTTGGTGGGCAGACTAGTCGATCAAAAGCTGAGGAATCTCTCATTGTTTCTCTACCAGCAGATCTTTCAGTGGACACCCCAATCTCTCTGTGGCCACAATTACCAAGTCCACACAACTCAAACCAAATGATCACTCACTTCCCTCCAGGCCCTCCTCATTACCCTTTCTATGATGTGAATCCCATGTTAAGAGGACCCATTTTTGCTTTTGGCCCGCACCATGACGCAGGAGCAACCCAATCACAGTCCCAGAAAGGTCCAGTAACAGTATCTGGTCCACCTACGACCTGGCAGCAGCAGGGTCATTCTGGAGTAGATTCCTTCTATGCCCCTCCTGCCGGTTTCACGGGTCCTTTTCTAACCCCACCCGGTGCTATTCCTGGCGTTCAGGGACCTCCTCACATGTTTGTTTATAACCACTTTGCACCTGTTGGACAGTTTGGAGGGTTGAGTTTCATGGGAACAACTTACATCCCATCTGGAAAGCAACCAGATTGGAAACACAACCCAAACGTATCTTCTTCTCCGGTTGGAGGAGATGGTGATGTAAACAATCCTAATGTGGCTTCCATGCAATGTAACATTGTACCTGCGTCTCTTCAGCACCTTCCTATGCCAATGTTTGATCCATCTCCTTTCCAGGTATTGGATCCCATCATTATGATTTCCAATAATGCTAACTAGTAGAAGAATCCATCGACTTAATATTTATTTTATGGTGTGGGTCAGTCTTCTTCTCAGGAGATGCCTATTCGAGCACGGTGGCCTTACATGCCATTTTCGGGTCCTCCAACGATGCAAATGCAGAAACAGCAGGAAGGAACAGATGGCTCCAATCTTCCATCACCTCAGTTTAACAACAACATGCTTCCTCCTCCTCCTCCTAACAGATATCCCAACGTTCAAGCATCCACAGTTGTAGACGCAATGGTGGACTCCTCAAACGCTTACAGTTCCACCACTGGTGCTCCACCAGCAAAGCCCACCTCCACGTTATCTGATCCCAACAGCAACAACACTCAGAATCCAAATGGTCCTGGCTTCAAGCCACCACAACAACAACAACAACAATCTTCTCAGGAGAAGAACACGCAGTCTCAGCATGTTGGTGGGCCCAGCCACCACCACCAACACCAGCACCATCAAAACCGGAGATCGGGCTACCATGGCAGAAACCAACCCATGGCCAGAGAGAGAGGCTTTCCGAATAACCCAAAGGTCAAGCAAATCTATGTGGCTAAGCAGACTGGTAACAGCTGTGCCTCTGCTTCCTCTACTACCACCACCACTTCCCCCTCAATTTGATGATTCTTCACCATCCAGGTCCGTTCAGATATAAACTCATCCCAATAACCCAACCAGCTTTGGCTTCATAAGAAGATTTGGACTTTTTTTCCTTTCAATTTTCCCATATATCAGTTAGCTTCCTTTTTTTCTTCTTTTTATCCTCGTTAGATAATTAGATTTTGTTCTCTTTACTCGTTTGGGGATTCATTATATGGGGACTTTGGTAATGCTTAATTTCGTCATGGTTGGTAAAAATATTGTCGTGAGGTTTTCGGTGTAGAATACCCAATTCACGGCCCCAATGTATCTGTTGTCAACATTATCTTTATAGCTTCTACAAATCAGTACACACTCTTATTGAATTAATTTTTTATGCTTTACTTTTTTGTTTCAAAACCCTTGTGCAATGAATCGACAACTTTTAAAGTTTTAAGCTAACTTGGAAACTTTGCCTAAGGAAAATGCTTTGTTATGATCAATGGATCTTTTTTTCTTTTTGGAATCCATTGATGTAAGCTTTCAAAGGTCGGATATGTTATGTAAGTGAAGTTTCCACAGTTGTGTAACTTTACAACTTATGGTTGACATAAAATGGTACCACTTTTTGTGAAAGAAAAAATGATGAATCGACAACTTTAATGCAACAGGGTATTATGACAAGACAAATCTAATATCTTTTTCTAGATGATGATGTGCGCAGAGGTCCAAATCTTGACGACTTATGAAGTAACCAATGCGAGCTCCTAAAGTTTTTCACTAAGACTACGAATATTTTGCCAATTTATACATCTTATAATGATACAAAGACAGACCAAGACTTGCCATTAAGATGAGCTATAGATTAAAACTGTGATATATGTATCTTCAGTAATAATATTACAGATAATTAAGCCTCAGTTAAAGAACTATAATAGAGCTCATCAAATATCGTTAAGAACAGCAACAACCTTTCTAGTTACCACCATAAGCAGTTCTCCTCATCATCCTCATGAATTCATCCATGTTAACTTCACCATCACCTGCAGTTTTCAGTAATGTATCATATATCTTTAGTCAAACCAAGCATTGTGCCACAAGAGAATGAGAAAAAAGGTTTAGGACACTTACGGTCTCGGTCTGCTTCTTCAACCATCTCTCGTATCTCAGCATCAGTGAAATTCTCACCCAAGTCCTTTGCCATGCGTTTGATATCATCCGGAGATATCTTCCCCTGAAAATTTGGAAGAAAAATAGTTTAGCTTCTAGAAAAATTAAGATCAAATGAAGTAACTAACTAAGTTATGAGTAAATACATTTTTGTCAAGATCAATGATCTGGAATGCTTTAGTGAGCTCTTCTTTTGTGTCTCTTTCACCAATCTTAGCAGTCATCATATGAACAAACTCATCAAAATCTATAGCTCCACTTCCATCTTTATCCACATCAGCTATCATTTTGTTGATTTGCTTCAATACCAAATACATCAAGGTATCAGAACCATAGATATAAACAACGAATCTTAGCGGAAAAAACCGAAAAAACGAAAGAAATAATAATACCTCTTCCGTCATTTCAAAACCAAGCGCCCTATCACAAATGATAATATCAAGAATCAATTCCAAAACCATAAAACAAAGACAGAAAGATATAAAGCTCTCGATATTACCTCATAGCAACATTAAGCTCTTTAGCATCAATGGTACCAGAACCATCAGTGTCAAATAGCTCAAAAGCTTCCTTAATCTCTTGCTTCTTCTGTGTCGTCAATCCATGATGACGTCTCGGTTTCTCTTTTCTCGAAACAGTTCTGTATATACTCGACTGCAATAATAACATCCAAAATTCAAAATCTCAGCTCTAACACTAAAGGGTTTCGTCTAAAATCTTCTTCAATCATGGAACCCTAATTTCTTCATTCTAACATTCGCTAAATACAAATCAGATCTTAAAAAAAAAAATCCATCATGCAAAATTGTTATCTAGAGATCCTTAGAAATTGCTAATCTCTAAACATAAAAAAAATAAAGACAGAATCAAAGGTAAGAACGAACCATATCTTCTACGAATCCTCCAAATCGATCGATCAAAGCTCTTTCAGTTTGCGCGTCTAAAGAAATCTAACGTTTCTGCTTTCCTTTACATTGTTGTTGCTTTTCCATACTAAAAAGCGGTAACGATATGGGTCAGATGGGCCTAATAGTGAAGGCCCATAACAAAACACAGATCTGCTATGTGTAGTTCTTAATCAGACAATCAGACAAAACACAGATGTGTTACTTACTCCCTCATCGTTCCCTACACTTTCTCTATTTTCTCACTATTTCGATCGTTTCTTCGGCCATAATTTTTTTCTTCTTTTCAAAAGTTATAATATATATAAGTTACGCTACAAAGATTTTGATCTGAAAGAGATCAGTTAATCTGAATTAATCACTATATGCAAATTCACGTGAATTTGCATAATCCTTTATCAAGCTTAGCAACGAATATAAGAGAAGCCAACACCACTCTCCCATGGACAAAAGTCAGACAATAGAATCTGAGAATATACTTTTGCAAATTGTGTTCTGTTGCATATATAAAATTATATATCACATACTAAAAGAAGATAAATCAAATCAAATCATGCATTATACAATAAACAATATAACTTATAAACAAGTTGGGTCCAACATATATTAGTATTTTACTATTGTGTGTGTAATATTACAACGCTGACTGGACTCCACCGACTGTTTGGCGTCTCAATTTACATACCCTGTTCCGGATTAACCTTTATCCCCACAACGTTTAACAGTCGTTAAAATTATCATCTCGGCGGCGATTGGTTCACGGTGCACGCCACCACTCTCGCCCATTGCTTCAGCTTCGTCTTCACCGTTTGCGGATCATCACCTATTCAAATGAAATTTGATCATTATAAATTTATAATCGTGTATGTGTATATATGTGTGTGTGTGTATGTTTATACATACTGGTTTGGTATACGGTGTGGTGAGGACTGGTATCGCCGTCGGAGAGTGAAGACGACGACGTTGTTGATTTGTTAGAAACGGCGTCGTTGTAGCTTTTTTGAACGGCGAAGTAAAGTTCTAACGCGGGAAGCGTGTTGGAAAGTCTTGGATCAGCGTTTTCGGGAGATCCGAAACCGAATCCGAGTTCGAAACTTGCTTTAAGCTCGTCGAGATCTTCGTCGGTCAAGCTCTTACCACGGCGGAGATGACGGTGGCGGGAGATATCTTGACGTTTTGACCAAGCTTCCTCGCGGATTAGATCAGGAGACCACGAGTGTTGCTTCAAGAGAGAAGTAGAAGGTAACGGTGGCGCGTGTATGCGACGCACTACCCCCGGCGAGGGGGTGTGCGGTGGTGGAAAGGTTTTACGATCAATGGCTGGTTTTTTGGTAATTAAGTCGAAATATTTGGGTGAAAAAAGTTAGGGGGAAGAGAAAAGTTAGTTGAAGATTAGTTATAAAGGAATGGAAGAGAGAGAGAGAGTGTTGCCGACTCAGGGATATTGGGCCGGCCCAAGTCATGATGATGACCTGGATTTGTTTTTGATTGGTTCATTTTAATTTTATTAAATTATGTAATGTACCTGGAATTACGAAGCAACACAAGTTGGCATTGCATAAAAATACTATAAAACTTTGGAATTTCTTCCTTTTTAATCATAGAATAAGGGAATTTTATGAGTAAAAGTTCGATACGAAATCGCTTTTATGAGACTTTATGTAATATGAAGAACTAGTGGGTTGAAGTTGATGTAGATAAACGACCTTATGTGTAACATCATCATCTTTGTATAATGTCCTTTCTGAGATTAAAGATACCGTTTTTAGATTTTAGCAAACGATGTACATTGACTTATATTGGGATTCTGGATTTGTGGCCCAGTTAGCTTCTTATAGCCCAATAACTATGTACTTAGTAATACAGTATGTTAACACTAAACCAATCCTTTTCTTGGTTTGGTTAGAGAACACTAAACCATACATAAGCTAATAAAGAGATTGATTCGAGTAGAGAAACAAGGTAAGGTTTGGTTCCTAACCATGAGAAGATAATCAGAAAAATCTACATCAGAATTTCTCTAGGTCAAGCTTAATTGTTAATAATAGATGGGTAGATATTCTCAATGTGTAAATCAATAATATCCATATGTACGAGAACAAACTTTTTTATGGCCGGTTGAACTAACTGTATTTAAGTGATACTTTACTGCGTGAACTAGTTGTTGAACCAAAAACGGTTCCAATTTAGACAGTGAAACCAAACTCGGCAGACTCTTTATGTTGGACCACAACAACATAGCCGATGATCATTAAGTCAAAAACTTAATGTGGTGGTGGAGTGGATGGTCTTTATACTCGTTAGTGTTTGATGAGCTATATTGGATATATAGGCATGTTCTAAGAATTCTAATACATATTAATGATATACATTTTTGTATCAGAAAGATGCATAGTATAATGTTTTAAATACATCAAAATGTGGTAGTTGGGTTTCAACAGCACCCAAAATTAGAAACTGTTGAATTGCAAGTTGACAATGACAACTTCCTTTGAAAATATATATCATCAAAAGATCGAAAACAGTCATACGAATTAAGTTTGTTATAAGAATTGTTTCGATCATTAAAATAGTTAAAATTTGATATTGTTTATACATTATTGATCTGATATTCTGATATGATCACTATTCAACTTTTGTTTCATTTATGTGTACCGTTTGTTCAACGTAAATTGTATATTCTAATTCACTAGCAAGACCTTGTTATGTTCTCTTTCCCATTTTACACTATTTACGTTACTGTTACCATTCGGATCGGACCTGCGATATTACCACATATATGGTATACTACTAAAACAATCCTTTATGTAAGCTCTTGACGTATTCCACAATATAATTAAACTTGATCTATTAAACGTATCATGGCATGTCCCAAAAGTTTACAATTTCTATACATAAACAGAATTTTAGAAATATGGACTAAATATTTAATCTGCTTAATAAAAACAGTGAAAGAAATACGCAGACCTGCAAAATCACTTTAATTTGGTGAATCTTATGGAACATACAAAAAACAAAATTAATCAAATTCAAAATAATGAAGAATACAATGATCGAAACTCACTTTATCCTTCGCCATCGCACGCACGCTTCTACGATGGTATAGCTTTATAGCCACCCTAAAACCTAACAAGAATCCATTTGTAAAGAACAGACATGAGATATCGACCACACGAGTGCTTACTTTTATGGATAATATATTTATCAAAAGGCGAATGGTTTATGAAAAGGAGGTCGCGAATTAAGGAAAAAAGGTTATCATACTTTATGTCTTAAAAAAGGTTTCTCATACTTTAACTAGAATCGTCTTTTTTATTATAATAGGTTTCGAAGTTTCGATTAGTAATTTGATGAAACGAAGTACATTTGATAGAGTTGTTTATCTCGGTTGTTATGAATTCTTACTTAGCAACCATACAAACAACTGATTTTTGGTCAGATATACATTATCTCGGTTGTTAGTAAAGTGTTTACATTCATTCGATTAGTAAATGGACGTATATTTTATGCGTTTTTTTTTTATCTATTCTCACTAGACTTATAATTGAATTTGGGCTACTATCAGTGCTAGATTGTTTTTCTATTTTATAAGAACAGGAGTGGTATAGTACTAGTGTGTTTGTTGTGAATATCGGTCAAAAAAGATTTAATGGCAACTTGATATATGTGCATTATGCATATTTGATATGGTCTACATGTTCTCTTAATTATTCGTAAAATAGGTTATTGTAGAAGGTAATAACTAATAAGGTATTAAGCACATGGGGGAGCTTTTTACCCACTTTGAATTTGTTTCACTAAAAACTATAATAATTGTATTAGTTATGATATATTATAAAATTCATAACTAGTTTATCATCGAGATAATAAAGGCCATCTTTGTGTAGTTTGATATATTATATTCCAGTGGATCACCTTCAAATGCGATAAAATCATCATTGTTTTAACCAAAAAAAATACTTAATTATCAAAATTGATGTTTTAAAATATATATTAATTAACATGTTTACACATAATTTTATATAACTATTTTTTGGTTCACCCATTTTTATTAGCATGTTATAAAAACTTTACTATATTTGTTAATTGTTACAAAGATAAATGTGAATTGGTTTAAACTTAAAATTATTGAGAAAAAATCCTAGATACTGCTAGCTAGTAAAGTTATTATTTTGGTTTTGATTTCGTTAGTGGTATTATTGAAATAAGAATATTATATTTATTATTTGATGGTTTCTTTTCAATTATTGAACGTACAAATATTATAAAACAAGCGTAAGCGTCCTAATTTTTCTTAACATCATCACCCAACAAGTAAAACGACCAATTACGAAAACCAACCCATGACAACAAGAGATTTTGACATTTTTGTTACGAAGACATTGAACCAAACCAAAGCTGTTGGACCAAATTGACCGATCGATTGTTGTGATTGAGTGGGGACATAGCAACGGTCGATAGAGTCGAAAGCCACACAAACGGACCAAAATTGTCTACGATAATGACTTTTTGTAACGACACTTCAAATTCAAGGCTATTGCCATAAATTTTGTCGACATATATGTCAAATATATAAGGAACATCACGTGTAGTCCAAGGTGTTTGACCTTATCATTTGTCGTGCAAATAATACGTTTGATAAATCTTTTAAACTTGGTTTGGGATAGTCAACAAGGGATTTAAATAAATATATCACGTCTTATTTCAATGTCTTATAAGTAAATGAGTATATATTTGTAAATTGTAAGATGCCTATAAAGTACAAAAGTAAAAAGTAAATCTAAAATATGATTTACGAAATGGATGTAAATGATCTTAGCTTTGAAGTTAACAATTTAACATTTACAAACTTTCTTCATATAGTATATCACTCGACCACTCAAAATGTGAGGGTTGGGAAGTTTTCATGTTCGAATACTGGCGATGAAGAAGAGACTATTTAACATGGTTCATAGTCCAAAGCAATTATAGATATAGAAGTTGATTAATGTAAAATACTAAAATATAAGCCTTCTAAATAGAAATGTTATATATGGTGGAGTAAGAAATTGTAGACCAAATCGGACCGATCAAACATCATAGTATCAAACAGTAAACTACATATTAATCTGCATAGGCAACAAAATTTTGGATGAAACGGAGAATCTGCACAGTATGTCAATCAATCGATCACACAACATACAAATTCCTAAATATTTAATGAACTACTTGCAAAAAATGGCACCTTCCATATATCTCTTACAAAAATCATATGTGGTTGGGACAAAATGGACCCTACAAATGTCACAAAACTCAGCTAACAATTAAACATCTAACTTGTAAATGTTCCTAAAGCTTCACACCCAGACAACAAATACTCTTCACCTTATGTGAACATTTCATTAACTCTTACCCATACCTAAGTCCAACCTTTCACATCGTATATAGTATATAGTTCATGTATCGACGAAAATTTGGTCAATTTTAATAAATATAATGAGTACCTACAGATCTGATCCAGCTTCTTTTCTGCTCCATTTTTTTAAACGATTACGAGATCTAAGGTTTAAATCCATATTCCTAAAAACTACTGTACGTTGAAGGATTCCATTAAATAAATAAATAGGAAAAAGGGGTCGATTCAGTAGTAGATTAACAATGCTTTAGGGAAATTGTTAGTATATGCATGGTTGGATCATGTATGTGAATGGTATGACACCACCAACGGTTGAGACTTGAGAAGTATATAAATAGATAAACATTGGAAATGGGTCGGACACAATTATAACTAGACAGAGCAAGTGGAGTGGTATAGAAGTTTCTTAGCTAGTTTAGCTTGATTATTTATTAAAATTGTTAACGAAACCGCAATAAAGTGATAGAATTGAAAACAAAAGTTGTAAACAAATCATAATGAAATTTGCATAGACTATACTGGTAATTATTAGAACAAGGTTGTGATGGTGTGGATGCTAGATATTTTATTTGTTCAAATTAAAATACAAATAATTAGCGTAATACATATTGAAGTTCCTTTCTTGAAACGGGCTTGAAGTTGCTTAATTATGTCAAATAGATTTTGTATTATTCGATCTGCGAGCGTGAGAACATCAAATATAACTGTAAGTTACAAGTTAATCTCTTAAAAAGCATAATAAACTCCTTTGATACTCCATTAATTACGCCAGATTCACGTACGATATGCATAGTCTATGCCGTTGACCCACTACCATATACATTTTGACTAATTTATTCGTAAAATCGTATACTAAAAATATCGCGCGCTAGGATTGGAAAAAGTATAATGTACTATGAAAAAAACTAACAATATACCTAACATGTGATTAAAATTAATCCGATCGATACCATGTGGTTAAGCTGACATAAAGACCGTTTAGTTTGAAATTAAAGCTTTTAATAATAGGTAGTTTCGACGACGTTAGTGTGTTCATATAAATGTAATATTAAATTATTCCAACAAAGAAGCCATTGAAAATGTAATCGAATCAAGTTATAGTATTTAAAAATGGTGCTTTTTCGATTTAACACTCGAAACATTTTTCTCTAAAGAAAGAAACCATGCGATATTGGTATTGACATGTGAGATTCCCGAGTAGTGTGGCATAGAGTCGCGTGATCGTTTTTATTGCTTACCCCCAAAGATTATGCTTCAACGGTCATAGATTCACTATCACATTAAATTAAATCACAACTACATAGATAGATAAGTAAAAACTACAAGCGGTGGAATTTTCAACTTTACAACTACATTTCACGCGTAAGCTACTGTTTTTCCTTTTGCTTAAAACTTTCAAATAGGGATTTTTATGGTATATGATTCATATATGCTAGATTTATACTAGTAATTCCACTGCAAAATTATGATTTAAGTGGATCATTCCAAATCAAAATCAAACAGTTGTTAATATTTATTTTGTCTCTAATAAAATGAGGAGCATGATTTGATGCAGCGTGGCGGAGTGGGTAATGATATTGTGGCTTACGTCTAATCACTTGTGTCAACTGTTTATTATCTACAATGCTTCTTAATCCCGAACAAACCTCTAATCCGATGAAGTCGACTATAAACCTGATTATTAGTCTCTTACAACGTAACCGACTAAAATTTTTAAAAAAGTTCAGCACTACTACTATATCTAATTCCCTCTCGATTCAATTTGTATTTTGAAACATCAGACCTTGTAGTTGTATAAAATATATTAAAAATAATATAATACGTATGCTACTACCATTTTTTTTTTCTTGGTAAAGGATTATGCTACCAGAATTCTTTACTACCAACAACTATTCCTTATTTTGTAGCAAAAACGTTGATTATTCAATATAAGAGGAAAATGTTATGAACCGACTCTCTCTAATGTTTGATTAGTGATAATCTGATTTCATTAAGGATGGGTCCTACGTTATTCCACGAAAATCAGAGCCGTACGTGAAAGAAAACTAAAACAAAAGTCTAAACCGATCAGAAAGGTATCTGATGCTGATTAAATGTAACAAAACAAAATTAAAGAATCTCAAATGAAGAAGAAAAAATATAGTAAACACTTTAATCATCAAATTAGTCTAGTCGATGAAGTCACTACAGATTCTCACCACCACCATTTCAATATCTCACAAAATAAAAACCCATAAAAACCAAATAAAAAAAAAAGACAAAAAGTAGGACCCACCAATAAAACTTGCTATAAATAAAACAAAGCTCCATATTTTCATCAAACAAAGCTTCTCTCTCTCTCTCGCCTATCATCTTTTTCCAGTTCGCTATCAGACATATTTGAAACCCCATAACTCATAAAGCTTCACTCTTTTCCACAATCTCTTACTCCAAAGTTTTCTTCTTTCCCCCCAAAAAATTATAATGGTCGACGTTGATCGGAGAATGACCGGTCTCAGACCAGCTCACGCCGCTGGTCTCCGTCGTCTCTCTGCTCGCGCCGCCGCACCAACAACACCAACGGTTAGAAACAGTCTCGTCTCTTTCTCTTCTCTCGCCGATCAAGTAATCTCACACTTACACACTTCAAGGATCCAAGTCCAACCGGGTCTAACCGACTCCGAATTCGCTAGAGCAGAAGCAGAGTTTGCATTCGCTTTTCCACCGGACCTCCGTGCTGTTCTCACCGCCGGTTTACCAGTCGGCGCCGGATTTCCAGACTGGCGTTCTCCCGGAGCTCGTCTTCATCTCAGAGCTATGATCGATCTTCCTATCGCCGCCGTGTCGTTTCAGATCGCGAGAAACACTCTCTGGAGCAAATCTTGGGGTTTAAGACCATCCGACCCGGAAAAAGCTTTACGGGTCGCGAGAAATGCTCTCAAAAGAGCTCCTTTGATGATACCAATCTTTGATCATTGCTATATTCCTTGTAACCCGTCTTTAGCGGGTAACCCGGTTTTTTATATTGACGAGACCCGGATTTTCTGTTGCGGGTCGGATCTTTCTGATTTCTTCGAGCGTGAGTCTGTGTTTAGAGGGTCTGACACGTGTCCGGTTGTTTTAACGAAGCAGCGTTCGGTGAGTGAGAAATCAGCCGGGTCGTCGTCGTCTTCTTCATCAAATTTTTCGAGAATGAGTTTAGATTCGGGTCGGGTTCACGGGTCGAGTACACCGAGATGGGTTGAGTTTTGGAGTGACGCGGCGGTTGATCGTCGGAGGAGAAACTCTGCTTCTTCTATGTCGTCGTCACACTCTTCATCGCCGGAGAGATATTTAGATTTACCAAGATCCGAGACACCGAAATGGGTCGACGATTACGTGAACCGGATCGGGTCGGTTTTAAGAGGAGGCGGGTGGAGCGAATCCGACGTTGATGATATTGTACACGTGTCAGCATCTGGTTTTTTTGAGGGTGAAATGGTAATTTTGGATAATCAAGCCGTTCTTGATGCATTGCTTTTGAAAGCGGGTCGGTTCTCGGAGTCGCTCCGAAAAGCTGGATGGAGCTCCGAAGAAGTATCGGATGCACTTGGTTTTGATTTTCGACCGGAGAAGGAGAAGAAACCGGTGAAGAAGCTATCTCCTGAACTTGTCCAACGAATCGGGAAACTTGCTGAGTCGGTTTCTCGGTCATGATTATTATTCCCCGATCGAGATTCTTTTCACTTTTAATTAGACCTCAAACAATACGTTTATTAAAAACAACACACCATTAGATTTTAACGTTTTCAAAAAGTCTAAATATGTGTAATCTTGCATTCGTTATTAGAAGAAACAAGAAATTTTAAAAATTGGAGAGCGTTGTACTGTTAGAAAAAAGAACACTAAATAGTAATAAATAAATCCAATTATGTACAGTGTGATTTAGGTTGGGTTAATTTGAACAATTTCATTTCTTGGGGTGTTTTTAGAGTATTTACTTTTGGGATAAGGTTCGATTGTGGAATATCTCTAAAATCTTCAAAAAGAAGCACAAACGCACGTGTGACAACTTTTCCCAAACAAAACGCGGAATAGCAACGTTATTGGGGTCCGCGAATGATGCCAAACCGACGTCGTTTTCTTAACGTAACGCTGCTGTCTTTTATTACCATTGTAGTTTGCACCATATCGAACGACGTAAAAAACACTTGTGAAATGATTACTTTTTGTTAATAATACTATGAAATGATTACTTTAAACCACGATATAAACAACAACAGTCAGTTTTCGTATTTTTTTGCTTTCATCTTCGTTTTTTTTCCTAACAAGAAGAAAATTATTGATGAGAAAACAATGTTAAGGACTTGAATATTTGCACAAAATGAGCAACTTAGATATAGATGTTATAACACAATATTCATAGAGTAATTTTGAAAATATGAGAATAAGATGGTAATGATGGTTTTCATACTAAACAATATGTAAATACTACTACATCAATTGTGGTCTAGTCTTTAAGCCATTTCTATCGGTGAAATATGATAAAAAATTCTTTAAAATATATATATATATATATATATATATATAATTAAGTTTTTTTCTATTTTAATCAAGAAAAACTTCCAAAAATATATCGATAGAGCTGCTCTTAAGATTTAGAGTGTGCACAGACTTTAACAAAATAGAGTTTCTAAATAAAAATATTGAAAATAAAGTTGGAGATGTTAACTTTTTATTAGTGAAGTCCTCGGCTCAAAATCTCACTATCTAATGTTAGTTTAATCATGTATATGAATTATAGAGCGAATGGTATTTATGTGATTTTCAGCTGGATTAAAAGAAAAGAGAAATGGAAAAGAAATCGCTATTTTGTTTGTTAGTTGTTGCATATGGTTTAACATGTTTTTGAACAAATGTTATGTTTAAACCAAAAACATGTAAACAAAATACTGTTTTGGAATTAATTAGGACAATTATTGGTAAAATTATTAAGATATTCAGCTAAATTTAAAGATGTGTACTTACTAGCTATATACCAAACACTTAATAATCCAGAAAATAATGAAGTTAGATGAGATGTATCAGACAGTCTACAGCTAGGTACACTCTGAAATAAAATGTTTGCTTACGTTGTGATCAGTGATCATCATAACCAACCTTTACCAGTAAATGGACTGTTGTTGCAATCATTATATCCAAATAATATAATATTCCTAAGATTTCTGGTACTATTATTGTATACCAAACCTTTTTGTACAACTCCAAACATGACCGTAAAGAGGATAAAAAACACATATTCGATCAGAAAAAAACATAGAATACGTCAAGATAAAGACTTCAATCCAGTATCTGATCTGATATAATCTTCATCTAAACCACGCCCAAAAATTATGAAGAACTGAATCTAGTTTCCATATTCGGTATAATTAATGTACTTTTTACATTTGAGCAACCTAAACCAAATTCAAAATTAAATAAATAAATAAACAAGACCTATCCCAAGCAATATTGTAGAACCGGAATGCATTAACGTATAACTGTGGTTGTGATGTATTTACATACGAAGAGCTAGATAAGAGAGATTTTTTCTTTTGGGTGACAACATGAGAGGTTATATGATACTATAGTATAGACTATACTGTATAGTATCATACACTTAAATATTATAATGTCGGTCCACAATAATTTCTTCAAAACGGTCACTAGCACCACTAAAAGAAACCATCTGATCAGACCGTTGCTCCTGCGATCACGTGCAAATCCCACCATATGTCACGTTCCACCTCATCCGTCTCTTCTTAATTCTAACATGACTAGTAATATCAAATCTGGACCGTCGATTAGATACATGTGGTGGACCGTGAAGCAGACGAGCGGTGAGTGTCCGTGTCAAAAGGAGTTGGTTCGGTCCGCTTATTATGTTACGTGTGCGTTTGTTAAGTGTGAACAATTTATTAGTTGGGGGTTTGACTTTTAACTTTGTTTATAAATTTTATTTGAAGATATATTAATTTTGAATTAGTAGTCTGATAGTTTTCATAGATTCTCAAACCAAGTTGGAAAAAGATAAAAGATAGTTGGTATAGTTCTTTTTTCTTTCGGCTCGTATATACATCGCAATCTATAGCTACGCAGATTTTTTCACTCTTCTTTGAGATTGGGGAAAATTAAATACTGTACAAAGTACAAACTTTTGACTACTACCTTCCTCTGTAGGGCAACCACAAGTTTGGTCCAAAACCTAACCAGGACATTTGGATCCATGATGGTTTTTTTAATGAAGAATTCAAAAACCAAAAGTCGTGCAAGTACTTTCTATATTGTTATACTTATACACATATACCATTGACTTCTACGCCGTAAAATTTACGTAGTAAAATGAAAAAACTTGGAATCTCTTTGTTTCCCCCCAAAAATAAATAAAAATTTCAGACCCTTTTATTACTGACAAATTTTTGTGTTACTAATTTTAATGAAATATGAAGATGAGTATTAGTCAGACTCCTCACCTCGACATCACCTTTCAAGGATTTATATACTGAGGTTTTCAGTTATTTGATGAACGCAAAACGATGTACAGGAATGCAATTTCGACTCGAAGAACCATTTGCTTATGAACTTCAAAGGTATAGAGGCCCGTGTTATGAATGGGTCATATAAGTTTTCAGGCCCATTTAGTGTATTAACACTTTAGCTGATTTGTTACGATGTTGCACGTCGGTTCATAGATATAATTTATATAAACTGAGTACATTTTTACATATGTCTCGTCTTGTGACTTGTGCGGTACATTTTATATATTTGTTTTCATGATTTCGTTCAATAATGAAAACAAATATATTATCTTACATTTTACATATGTCTTGTGAGGTGCACCGGAAAATATGTAAATTGAGTACATTTAATATAGCACAAGGGACATGGATGGGTGTTTAAAAACAAGAGTCAAAGAATGTACCAAATACCAAAATTCTACTAAAAAACAAGAAACAAACAAAGAAAAGAGAGGAGATCCAATTAAATGGATCTAAGATCTAATCTTCTTCATTCCAAAACATTTCCTTATTAGGAAATTTTATTTTTAAAATTATCCATTTTGTTTGTCTTAATTCTTCCATATGTTAAAATTTTAATTTCTCCCGATTGAGGCACTTTTTTTTTTTTATTTTTTTATTGAAGCACTTCCATATGTTACATTTTATATTCTAGGTTTTGATTCACTTTTGACTTTTGTTTGCCTCTCCAATCTCCATGCATTTTACATGAGCTTTCTTTCTTTCTTTTCTTCCTTATTTGGTAAAAATGTTTTTATACTTTATTTAGAAACAAATCTTTATCACAATCCTCTTTTTCTACTTAATTCGTCCATACATTAAAATTGTTATAATTGGTTTTCTCCCAATCCAAAGGCTCCTATCTTCTAGGTTTTGACTTTTGTTTGCCTCTCCATGCATATTATATACGCTTTCCTTATTTTTATTTTAATTTTTTTAGTTTGTTCTTGATTACAATTTAGTTTGGTACTCGTTTTGTATGAACTTCTGTATTGAATCTATTGATAAATCTGGTGAGTGTTTGTCTAGAAAGTTAAAGAAAGTGCCATTTCTGTAAGAAAATTGCTCCAGAAAGTGAAATATAATATACTACGATAGTAGCAATAATTAAAGAGGGGTGCATGAACTTTATCCTGTCACAGAGAACATGAGAATTTATCCGAATAAAAAGAGAGATTGGAAATACATAATTGAAAAAAAAGAGCAATAAAGAAAGCAAATGAATTCAGATTTATCTTTTTTTTTTTTTTCATATATGATATGAACAATAT
>Ga0041059_1000928_pt1 | contig 23211 bp, 21 predicted proteins | sample AraColnosormetaG_FD_56232 | JGI IMG/M metagenome (GOLD analysis project Ga0041059, IMG submission 56232) | Arabidopsis roots microbial communities from North Carolina, USA - Col MF nosort | ecosystem: Host-associated > Plants > Roots > Unclassified | place: USA: North Carolina | collected... | reverse complement strand
TTTAAAAACTATATATACAGTTAATATGGTTACAGTTATTTGATAGTTATGATAAAATTAATATATGAAGTAGAAAATATTATATTTTTAACCTTTATAATAAATAAATAAATAATGATATTTCAAATAATATTTATTTTACGTGATTATAATGATTGAATTATTAACGATATGTATTAATGTGCTTAAAATATCTATAGTAAATCAACTATTTAGTTTTCTTAAATAAACCAATAAATAATTAAATTAATGGTTATAATTATAGTGATTGAGTTATTAACAATACATGTTTCAAACAAAAACAACACTAAAGAAAAGATATGGTGAACATTAAAATACAATTGTAAGAATAAAAATAATAATTATATAAACTATTTATGATTTGATTTATGGAAAAAGATTAGTGGACTGAATTTAGATCTAGTAACTGCACATTTACGATTATATTTTTAAGATTTTAACTATACGGTTAACTACTTAACTGTACGGTTTTGATACACTTACGGTAGTATATATTTTTTAAACGTAACTAATTTTTTTTTGTGGTTAAAGGTTATAGTTATAAACCATTTTATATGGTTACAGTTAGATTTTGGTCATGCATACCTCCACCGGCACCTCCTCCTGCGCCACCACCAATACCTCCTCCAAGTCCTCCACCAGAACCTCCTCCGGCACCACCACCAATACCCCCACCGTGGCCTCCTCCCAGTCCTCCACCAGCACCTCCTCCAGCACCACCACCAATACCTCCACCATGACCTCCTCCAAGTCCTCCACCTCCTCCGGCACCACCACCGGCACCACCACCAATACCTCCTCCAAGTCCTCCACCAGAACCTCCTCCGGCACCACCACCAATACCCCCACCGTGGCCTCCTCCTAGTCCTCCACCAGCACCTCCTCCAGCACCACCACCAATACCTCCACCATGACCTCCTCCGAGTCCTCCACCAGCACCTCCTCCTAAACCACCACCGGCACCTCCTCCTGCACCACCACCAATACCTCCTCCTCCACCGGCGCCTCCTCCTAAACCACCACCGGCACCTCCTCCTGCACCACCACCAAAACCTCCCCCGGCACCAATTCCTCCCCCAAAACCTTTCCCACCACCAAAGCCACCGCCAAGTCCACCACCACCACCACCTCCTAACGTCTCCTTCTCAAATCTCCTACACTCCACAACCCCAATCACCACCACTACAAGCATCAAACCCAAAAACCCAAACGATACTTTCCCCATATCTTTTAGTAAGTGTTGGAGTATCGTGTTATTCACTATACAATTGTTATAGCTCAATTGACTAAGCCAATAACACTATATATAGCAAGTACAACGAACATTTATGAGATATGGTTGAGAGAGCTTCAAGCTCTTTTTCACACCGCGTTTCTCCGCATGTTCTCATGTCAATCTCTCATGCTCAAATTTTCTACGAAGCAATTAATGAGTGATACCAATTGTCTCTTTTAATATTAATCTCCTATTCCTATCATAACCTGTCATCCTTGATTTAATTCCATGTTCACCTAGTTTACGTACTGACAATACAGCGTATAAGTTATAGCGACACTCTCTCATATATAATATATACTCTAATGTGTTTTCTAACCAATTGAATTGATGAACTAAGGACTTTTGTATAATAAGAACGTGCAGAGAAAATACAAACAATTACTAGTTCGATAAAACTATGAGGAAACACAGTGGGATCGGTGAGGATGTGTAATTACATTTAAGAATATATATCGTACTTTGTTCTACATTTAGAGCTTCTCAACTACTTTGGATTTGGTAGCCACATTCAATGCAAAATCCCCACTATCATTTTCATTATTTGCTCTAGCCTCTACTATAAGTGTCTACGAGAATATCATCCTTATTTGACTTATGCATAGGAATACAATAAAAATGTAAAAACATATTGGTATACTGTGACTTTTAATGAAATTTGGAATCCATAATAAAAGTTTGTAAAATAAATTGACCATAGTCGTCCTGTAATAAATGTGATAAGAGCACATGTGAGAGGGAATTAGGCACGAGTGAAGAGCTAAAGAGAAGAATAAAGATCGAGTTTAAATAGAGATAGAAATGAAGGATAGAGATTTATCATGCGTGATCATTGTTGTTGTGAGGAGAATTAGGCCTTGTGTGCTCTGTTCTTGTGTGATAAAAATGGAGAATTGTAATTCCAGTCTTATCAGGTTAAGGTTTTAATTCATTGTAACTGGATTGACAGATATTAAATACAAAGAATAGGTTAACGTTCTTATCAAAATTTATCATTTATATATATTTACATTTCTTCTTATTCGTCCTTGTTTTTGTTTTTTCTTATGTTATCATCTAGATCATTTTTTGTGTACAGAATCATGTAGACCGTATTTAAATCACAAGTCAACGTTTATGTTTTCCGACAGATTTTCATAAGAAATACATACGGTCGGCTTCGAGTAACGTAACAATTCTTTTCCGATAATACTTACATATTTTTCCGGGGCTGCCAAGCTAAGGCCACAAGTTTTGCTAGAAATAACTGTGTATATTTTATATACGGTCTTGTTTGGGCTGCTTTGCATATCAAACATATTAGATACGTAAGTTATGTTCGGTCGTAAAAAAAAAAAGAAGTTTTATTTCGGTCCAGATTGATACGTACGTATCAATCATTAATTTGCATAATCCACGCATTGTACTATACATGATCCATTTGCATTCCGTTTTGTTGAATATCACATAGCTGGTTTTTGACAACTTTTATAGCTCTGGAAGCCTTAGCTTCCTTTGATACGCAAAGGCTTTGCACCAAGCCACCAAAGCATGGTGTTTTTTTTCTGGTCCTAAACGCAAAAAGTTATCTAATATAGTTCAATAGTACCATATTTGTCATGTTTTTTCATCGTTATATGCAGTCTTCTGGTGGAAATTTTCTTACTATTTTCCAACTATAACAATAGAAAAATTATAGCTAAACTAAAATTGAAGAAAAAGAAAAATTTATTTCCAACCTCTTGTGATTGGATGACTACGAACTTAATCATGCACCTATCCATACCAGAGTTCTACTGATTTTTTGGCTAAGAATCTCCCTCAGAGCATCAAACCAATAAGATATTACCACGTGTCACTGAAATCCAATTCAGCTAAGCCATCCAAAAACTTTAGCAACGTGGCCGGTTATTGCACAGTCGTATTCTCCGATGTATTACCAAATCACCCTTAACGTAACATTACAATATACATAAAAGCTGAGATTAATATAAGGGTAACATCGTACTTTTCATGACCATCATTCTTCTTCCCCGAGCCCGCCTAGCTTCTCCGTCTCTCCTCCATGAAAAAGCTCACAAACGGTTTTATCAGTTAAAGCTTTTTTAAACAATGCACTTCTTCTTCGTGCCGAATTCTTCGTCTTCATCTCCTTCTCCGGCCAATACTTCTTCATTCTCGCTATCGTTTCTCACTCCTCAAATTCCTGAGAATCTCTGTAAGTCACCGACGAAAATCCACATCGGAACTCATGGAATCTCCGGTCAATCGTTTCTCAGTCATCCTACTTTCTCATCTAAGAACACGTATCTGTATGCAGTCGTCGACAGGTCTTCTTCAGGTGTATTTTCGCCGCAAAAGGAATCTGCCAATGGCGAGGGAGAGGAATCTAACACGGAGGAGGGAGTATTAGTAGTTCGACGGCCGTTGTTGGAGAATTCCGATAAGGAATCTAGTGAGGAAGAGGGAAAAAAGTATCCAGCGAGGATCGATGCTGGTCTGAGTAATATAGCTAAGAAGATGCCGATATTTGAGCCGGAGAGATCGGAATCGTCGTCGTCATCTTCAGCCGCTGCTGCTGCAAGAGCTCAAGAGAGACCGCTTGCGGTGAATTTGGACTTGTCTCTGTACAAAGCAAAGGTTTTGGCGAGAAATTTCAGATACAAAGACGCCGAGAAGATTCTAGAGAAGGTAAGTAACATCGCTGTCTTCTGCTGTTTGGTCGTGATCATTCAGTGTATGATTATGCAATTCTGATTGTTCCAACAATCAATGTGTAGTATAGTATGAAATTAGAGAATGGCTCTCAGGTTTCTAATGATTCGTTGATAGTTAGCTTCTTGATGAATGATCGCTAGACTTTGAAAAAGAGAGATAGATGTAGCAAGTTGAACATGGTACTGAATCTAATCCTGTGTTGTTGGGTTTTAAGTGCATAGCTTACTGGCCGGAGGATGGGAGACCGTACGTGGCATTGGGGAAGATACTAAGCAAACAATCCAAGTTAGCTGAAGCTCGAATCCTGTATGAAAAAGGGTGTCAATCTACACAAGGAGAGAATTCATACATTTGGCAGGTGCTGCTTGGCTTTTAATTTGATTTTGACATGAGTTTTGAAGGAAACACTTGAAGCCAACTTTTTGTTTCTCATGCATATCTTGTACCTGTCTACTTTGAAACAGTGTTGGGCTGTCCTGGAAAACAGGTTGGGAAATGTAAGAAGAGCCAGGGAGTTGTTTGATGCAGCCACGGTGGCTGACAAGAAGCATGTAGCAGCCTGGCATGGATGGGCAAACCTGGAGATAAAACAAGGAAATATAAGTAAAGCAAGGAATCTTCTAGCCAAAGGCCTCAAGTTTTGTGGCAGAAACGAGTATATCTACCAAACACTTGCCTTGTTGGAGGCCAAAGCTGGCCGGTATGAACAGGCAAGGTACCTGTTCAAGCAGGCGACTATATGCAATTCAAGGAGTTGTGCCAGTTGGTTGGTAAGTGTTTTGTATCATCAGCATGTTTACGATGAGAACTAGCCAACTAGGACAATGCCATTCCATAAAGCTGCATCCTGTGATTAATCCTCTTAGATAATTGTGTAAAAAGAGAATGCTACTGGAGCTACTGCCATTTTCATGGAACCACATTCTGGCCCCCCCTGTATTTTCCTCATCAGTCACATAATTTAGTTTCTAAAAGGCTGCTTGTAGTTATGAATGAGCTTCCCTTTTCTTACTAAATGTTCAATTTATGAACAGGCATGGGCACAGTTGGAAATACAGCAGGAAAGATACCCAGCTGCTAGAAAGCTTTTTGAGGTAACTACTAACTGCTACATCCTTTTTTATATTTGTCATTCACAATGAGGTCAAAGCAGTGGAGGCTGTATATTCATCCCAGGAATGACTTACTGCCTGTTAAGCGATCGAGCTACATATGAAAGCGTATTTTATTTTTTCACAGAAAGCTGTCCAGGCAAGCCCCAAGAATAGATTTGCGTGGCACGTATGGGGGGTGTTTGAAGCTGGAGTAGGTAATGTTGAGCGTGGAAGAAAGCTCCTGAAGATAGGTCATGCGCTAAATCCTAGAGACCCTGTTCTCCTTCAGTCCCTTGGCTTACTGGAGTACAAACATTCATCTGCTAATCTTGCCCGGGCTTTACTAAGGAGAGCATCAGAGCTCGATCCTAGACATCAACCTGTTTGGATTGTAAGTATACAAGATTCAGTTTGGTTGCTCTTTACATGATTGATCTGCTCAAATAGGTTTTGTTTATACGTTTTCCTTAAAGTTTGAGCTTTAGATTTTGCTAATAGTTCTTTACGCCCGTTTTATTGGTTTATCTTGTAAATTAACACTTAGCAGACTTTAGTTTTACCCAGTTCTATCTGGCTAGCGAATTCAAGAGTCTTTACAATCGTGTATGAAAGGGGAAATGATTGGTGAAAGTGTATTCCGGTTTAGGCTTGGGGTTGGATGGAATGGAAAGAAGGAAACACAACAACAGCTAGAGAACTTTACCAAAGAGCTCTCTCCATTGATGCAAATACCGAAAGTGCTTCTCGCTGTCTACAGGTATAACTAATAAATTCTTCTCGCTGTCCTCTCAGCGAATGAACATAAACATTGTAAAAACGAGGGAATAAGACTTGCTAGCCAAAAACATTTGAATCATAAATTAGCTGGCAAGTTTGCTAAATCATTAGCATATTATTGGAGGATGCTGAAACAAATTCTTTGTCTCTACAGGCGTGGGGAGTTCTCGAGCAGAGAGCAGGAAACTTATCAGCAGCAAGAAGATTATTCAGATCTTCATTGAACATTAACTCACAAAGCTACGTTACATGGATGACATGGGCACAACTTGAGGAAGATCAAGGAGACACCGAACGTGCTGAAGAAATCCGTAACCTCTATTTTCAACAAGTAAGCTCTTGTACACATTCTTGATATTATAGCAGGTTCTTCTTGTAGAGTTTATATATTAATCTTTACTTCATTGCAAAACAGCGCACAGAGGTTGTTGATGATGCTTCGTGGGTCACAGGATTCTTGGATATTATTGACCCGGCTTTAGACACCGTTAAAAGGCTCTTGAACTTTGGTCAGAACAATGACAACAACAGATTAACTACTACTCTTAGAAACATGAATAGAACCAAAGATAGCCAATCCAATCAGCAACCCGAGAGCTCTGCGGGACGCGAGGACATTGAAACTGGGAGCGGGTTTAACCTCGATGTATTTTTACGCTCGAAGCTGTCGTTGGATCCTTTGAAGCTGGACGTTAATCTTGATTCTAAGAGGTTAGAGAGATTCACTAGAGGAAGAATAAATGGTGCTTGAAAAAATAAGAGGGATATTTATTGAGGCGGTGTAAAGATGAAGGGTCGATGTATAATTTAAAGAATTAGCAATTGTTATAATTTTAGAAAGGTTTTGGGAGATTCTCATTCTCACTATAAAAGATTTGGAAAGCGAGTCCCATAACCTCACCGGCGGTGATAAAATTTTCTCACCAGAGTCGTTGTCTCGCCGAGCAGAACGTTCAACTATGTCTTCTGCTTCTCCATGGGATATCGCTGCATCTTCTCCTGTTCCAATTCGGGCTTCTAGATTTTAAAGGTGAGGCTAAATTTGTACACAATATGAAGAAAGGAGAAGCTGTGAGGGAGCAACGACAGTATCTCCCTATATTTTCTGTTAAAGATGAACTATTGCAGGTAATAAGAGAAAACCAGGTGATAGTGGTGGTTGTCGAAACTGGTTCGGAAAACAGAGCCAACACTATTTTAACTCTGTTATCCTTTGAAGTATGGACCAGTTACATCTTCAAAACGAATCGCATAAGAAGTTTGGCGTAAGATATCTCAGGCCTAAGAAGTTTGGACTGTGACTTTGAAACCCCAAATGGGTGATGTAGAAACAGAGCCAACACTATTTTACTCTGTTATCCTTTGATTTTTGTTTCAAAATTTACATTTATACGGGAGAATGAAAACAATTGATCACAAGATAAATATAGTGGGGAATGTGTAAAGACCTGAAAGTTAGGGCCTTTTGATGAAAAAGGAAAATCAATTAGATTAACGCATATCTTAATTGAGGAATTTGCCGGCGCGTTATTAATTGAGCACCGAATTGATTTTAATTCTTTTAAAAATTCCCCGCGAAAGCACAAATGCCCTGAATTCCTCCTGATAAACCCCGGCAATTTCAGTAACGTCAAATCTAGGGTTTTGAATTGGTATCCGAGCTCTGATGGGGGATACAAACGGAGCATCGCTCATTGAAATTGGTGACCAGGAAGAAGTAGAAGATCCATTTCTGGCTTTCCTGGACTACGCCAGAACTGTGATTTCACCGGAAGACGACGAAGATGAGAAGGAAGAGAGTAAGAGGGGTCCCGGCGAAGCCATGACTGAGGCTAGTGGTCCGGGTTGGGGCTGGGTCGCCTCGCGTATTCTGAAAACCTGTACTGCTTATTCTAGCGGTGTCACTGCCGCGATTCTCTTGTCCGATCTCTCTCAGGTGCTGCTAATCTCTCTCATACTTCGATTTTGAAATGTTTTTATCGGTGGGGAAGTTATAGTATGTGGGATGCTTTGATTTGATGAGTAACATTGTAACGTTTCTTTCAGTTTGTTTTTGGGAATTCTCTTGGCCAATGAGATTGATCAATGTGTTATTATTATATGAGATATAGCTTTGAATTTGTTAATTTACATTCTGTAGTCGATTCTGGATGTTTCTCTGAATGTTTTTGTTGTAGGCATGGCATGAGCAAAACAAACCAGGAATGTCAAAGAAGAAGCCGGAACTTATAGATCAGTTGAAGAAGGGTCACAGAAGAAGAAGACTCGCTAATACCGTTACAATTGACTCCATTTATGAGAAGAACTTTTTGTCCATGAACAGCGTTTTGGAAGCTGTTATTATCAATGCCGATGTTCTTCCTGGTATCTTACAAATTCTGGCAGCACATTCATTTCCCCTGCCGTACGATGCCAAGTTGGTGGTTATCCATTTAAAACATAAATTCTATTTCAGGTACAAACATATTCATGCTTACACTAGGGGACTTTTGGAGCTCCAACACCATTGATCTCTATCTACATCGGAGGTATGCTTATTCGGTAGAGGTGAATTATCATCATCTCGGATTGAGATGAGTTTGACTGCTTGTCATAAGTTTATGATGTCTGTATAGAGTTTCTTAAGGATCTAATGTCTCTTGTCTAGGTATTATGAGTTGGTGGAAACACCAAATGGGATTCTTCGGAAAGGCAGAGAAGTTTTGATCACTGGATGCTACCTTCGTACCGCGAGAGAAGGATTTGGCACTCCACGGTTACTTCCAACTGAGTATCTTGTCGTATTGCTAGATGAGGTTTGGTTTCTGACAATCTTTTGAAAGAGAAATTAGAACTGCAGTATTGAATTTGCTTGTAGTTAGTCCTAACACATCTCAGTTTTCATGCGAAGTTTATATGAAAAAGAGTGGTTTAGTCTTTACCTGACTTTCAAATACCACAGGACCAAGATGATGATGCAATCCTCATAGCAGCTCAATTTTGTTCCGATACTTTCTCATCTGTTTCTCTTGATGCTTTCAACGATGGAGCTTCTTACTCTCTGTATGCTAGGTAAGAGAATATGTGGGTAAACAATCTTACTACCAATCTTGGTAAAAGTAACTTACTATTCACATTCCTAGTTGCAAACACATTCAAGAAACTTCAAATACTAATACAGTGATTATTTTTATCAGATCAAAACCTTTTGGAAGTAATGCCTAGTATAACTCCAAGTGTTGTGATTTTATAGTAAAATTGTAGAAATATGCGTAAAGTACCCCATAACAAAAGTATATGTTTTGAGAAATTGAGTGGTTACCATGACTTAACTTCTAAAGTAATATTTCATGTTCCCCTCTTTGTTTGAGAGCAGAATTGAATCTATAGGTCCTCTGGAATCTGAACTCACGTTTAGTACTGCACGTAGAAGGCAAATTTCACTTGTAGATGGTGATGGCGATAGGTTAAAATTTATCTTGTGGGGAGAGCAAGTCATTGTGGCAAACCTTCTGAGGTAAGCTCCTGGCTGGGTGCTTCTACCTTTAAATTTTTCGACCAACCCCTTCTTATAGATTCATTTTCAGTGTGGGAAGTGTGCTTGGGATTGAGAGGCCTTATATTTCTAGTCTCGAAGAGAGTGCAATGGAAGGAAATTATGAGTTCTGCCTTGAATACGGTAGCGCAACACATCTCTATCTAGTGCCATCAACCTTACAAGAGGAACGGGTAAATGAAGTTTTTTTTATGTTGCTTCCTTTTTCTGTTCAGATTTTTGCATTGATTTGTTTTTTTTTTCTTCAGGTTTGTGTAGCGTTGTCACAACATCAGTGTCAAGGATCTAAACTGCTTGGTTCAGTCGGAGTTTCACAGGTGACATTGCCTCGTGATGCCGATGGGTCTGTAGACTTCAGTAATTATCCTTTTCGGGTGAGTAGAAGTTAAGATACCATTTATTCAAGCATGATGTTAATTGATGGTTATGGTAATTGATATTTGTAAAGTTCACACTGAATCTAGGTTCATAGGTTCTTAATCAATTCCGTGTTTAGAAATCAGGCAATAGGGAGGTTCTTCATCACTTCCGTGTTAATAGGTTCACACTGAATCTAGGTTCATATCGCTACAGATCCTATTCATATGCATACCATTTATTGGTTTTTCTTATCATAGCACCAAAATGCATTCATAAGTCTTACAGTTTTGCTTTTATATGGCGCACAATATCATCTCTGTTGGAAATTTACAGCCTTGTAAGCCTAGGAGATTATACGTAAAGCCTGCTCTGGCTATTATTTGAAAATCTATGTCTTAGCTGCATCTGCTAATATTCCTCTCCTTGGTTGAAGTTCTGCAGACGATGATAACGGACATTCGTGACAAAACGACTGGCATCAGTCTTTATGGGGTTGTAACAGACATTTCATGTGATCCAAACGCCACAGGAGTGGTCTTTTCTTTGAAGATCGAGGACACAACTGGAGCAATATGGGCTAAGCTCCATTTTACCAATTACTGGTATAAGCGTGTTTCATGAATCTCGAAACGACATCTGAACAGAAATTTGAAGGCTTTAACATTCTGTTTAACAGAAATTTGAACCATATATAATATATGGTTTCCAGGTCGTTGGGAAGGTTAGGGCTTGGTCATGTCGTGTACGTGTCTGGGTTATCCTGCAAAATCACAAAAGAGAACTGGTAAGCCGTTTCTCTTGCTTTGAAACTGATAGATATACTACGGATCCATCGCTATTGGGAAACTGATTTAGCTCAAACATGAACTGAATACTTATCAATAAGTAACAGTAGGTATTGGTTTATTGCTTTAGCTTAAACATTAATGGAGTTCTTGTTTTTGGGTTGAGCAGCATTGAGATGTTATGGCATGAGAAAGACGAGAAAGCTACATTCGTAAACCTTAGCTGCTTGCCTGCATTTCTGACCTCTTCTTGTATTCACCTGATCTCCACTCTCTCCCAAATATCAAAACAGAGAAAACCTGCAATAAATGTTCGTCTTGCTCTCTAAATGATTCACAGAGCTTTATGTGGCGTTTCCTTTGCACGTCTGGATAATTCGTTTATTTTTCTTTATTGGACAGATTTGTCGGGTTAAGCTGGATGAGATCGACCAATGCCATAACATCAACACTAGACTAGCTCATAGCCTTTGCGGCCATTTCATAGATGAAGAATCATCATCATCTTATGGAGCGAACCTGCATTGTAGTTTCTGCCGAGTAAGCTGCAACAGTAACACAGAAGTAGTGAGAACATTCCACATAACGATAACACTTGCAGACGAGGAAACCAAACTATACGCGTGGTGTACTGGTCAGTCTGCATCAGCTATACTTCAAATATCTCCTGATGAATTCTGTGACCTCCCAGAGGTAACAAAGCAATCTGTTATTATATATATTTGGTTATAATAGTAGCTAATATATGGCGGTAAAATGAATGAATAAAAGAAGCAATGTAAAATTATTGGTGGTTCAGGATGATCAGCTAATGTATCCGTCTTCATTGGAGAACGAATGGTTTCTAGTGATTTTAGCAAACAGCGGTAGCCGGAATTTGGGTTCCGGTCATGAAACGGACGACACTTGCTGGGAAATCACACGAGCTCTCAAGATTTGAAGCTACCATGAATTTTCCTTTACTTGTCATGATTAGTTGAAAAAACAGACTCTGACCGTCTTTAAAATACTAAACTAGTGGAGAGACTATTTGAATTAAGAACGTGAATGTCTGTTTGTCTTTTTGGACAGTGTTGAAAAACTTGGTGGGCCCAGACCCCGCCCTTATCTTGTCCGTTACATTTGCCTCCGTGAAGATATTTTCCACCCACTGTTTTTTTGAGCTATTTTAATCGTAAGGCTGCGATCGGTCGTGGACTCCATTCAACGGCCATGATGTTTCTGTATCGTTAGACAGCATTACAGCGAATAACTAATAATTATTAATCGTTGATCCATTTCAATCTCCTTAGTAATACATAGTCCCTTCTTCCACATCAGAACCCATTTGTCTTTGAGTGAGAGAATCAGCTTTCAGAGAAAAAAGTATACCTACAGAGAGAGTTATGGCGGAGAGTGGTGGACGAAGGATCGGAGTGGCGGTGGATTTCTCGGACTGCAGTAAGAAGGCTCTGAGCTGGGCGATCGATAACGTGGTTCGCGACGGAGATCATCTGATCCTAATCACTATTGCTCACGATATGAATTACGAGGAAGGCGAGATGCAGCTCTGGGAGACCGTTGGATCACGTACCTTCTTAATCTCTCTCTCTCTCTCTCTCTCAAATTCCTTTTCACCTTTATATTGTTTTCCTGGAAACGTGATATAGAAATTGGGTGTGATCGCTGATGATTTAACTTATGATTTTCCGGTTTTGTCTGATCTTGCATACCTTTGTTGAAGGAACCTGACTTACTTATGCATCGTTTGATCTATAATTGGTTCTGTATGATTTGCTTGTTTAAATTTGGAAAGAATCTATTTGAAGTAGTAGTTGATCGTGTTTTGCTCATGATCATCTTAATTCTTTCCCAAGTTTATGGTTTGAATTCCTACTAATGATCTCGTTGTTGTTTGACTCTGGTTTTGTGTTTGTAACTTTTCAGCTTTTATTCCTATGAGTGAATTCTCTGACGCTGCTGTGATGAAAAAGTATGCATTGAAGCCAGATGCTGAAACCCTTGACATTGTCAATACTGCCGCTAGGAAGAAAACGGTAAGCTACTTCTTCTTTCCCTTTTAATGAAAGAATAATCCATAAAACCTCTCTGCAACTGGAAACACTTTTATGCTTACAACAGTTTTAGTTTACTAATGTTCACATAACAATACCTGAATCAGAGTATTAAGATTATGATTCCCAAAGATGGTGATCTTCCAGTTGCGGATAGTTTATGAATATGCATCACTGAAGAGTACCGATAACTTGTACAAAATAATGGTCTATCTCTGGTGTTCTAGACAAATTAATCTGAGGATTGGTGGGACTATACTCTATTGAATAACCTGTAACGGTACTGACATTGAATATGTTACATTACATCTATCATAGTTTTATTCAGAAGTTCATTGAAAGCTTTATGTTGCCTTGTTAGTTGTGACTAATAAGTGAACATTGTCAATCCATATGAATGTGACTTTCTTTACCACAATTGTTTGGTTCTGTATTTAACCAAAATTCAACTGTTGTGAAACATGTGCAGATTACAGTAGTGATGAAGATATATTGGGGAGATCCTCGTGAGAAGATTTGTGCAGCAGCTGAACAGATTCCTCTCTCAAGCCTTGTGATGGGTAACAGAGGCCTTGGTGGTCTTAAGAGGATGATTATGGGAAGTGTAAGCAACCATGTTGTCAACAACGTTGCATGCCCTGTGACCGTTGTCAAGGCTCACATCTGAGTTTGCTCGGAGAACTCTAAATAACACCACCGTGTATTCTATAATTTGTGTTTTTGTGGTCGGAATTTCTATTGTTAACTGTTGTGTGACTGGTGTTTTGTTCATCTGTATGGATAAACAACACTCCACCTTCTAATAAATACAGACTCTTTTGATTTTTGGACCAAACTCCACTCATATCAATGTGTTTTTAACTTATGATTTGTCCATTTGTTTTTATGGTTGAAGAGAAGAGGAATTAAACTTGACAAGTAACAACAACATAGATAGTTTTGTTAGCATAACAATCTTACAACGAAGTTCAGGACATAAGTAGTTCTACAGGAAATACAAGCTAAAGAGTTTCAGCGAAATTAATAAGCACGCAAAACATACATAAAATGTCTCCATAGAGAAAGAAAGCAAGACACTTAACATTCATTCCTCAATCGATCATGCACTGATCCATCTTCTCTCTGTTCTTCTTGGAGGTAAGAAGGACAAACTCGAAGGGTTTGATAAGCTTAAAGGTGCATTTGTCACCAACCATCAAAGGGAACTCTCTTGCCAATTTCGAGTATCCACCTGAGAAGATTGTCCGAATCTCCCTCACCAAGCAAAGCACCTTCCATGAACCACCATTCGGGTGACGAATCGTGAAAATCTTAGACTTATTCGGGATATGATCATCCACAAAATGTTTTGGTATTGCCTGATACATAAAAACCAGAAAATCATTATCACCAATATACAGAGATGTGTTCTTGTTTTGGTTCTGTCTTATGGTTTGAATCTTACCAGGAACTTGAGGTATGATTTCCTTATGGTGATTTTGAACTCTGGAACACCATCCAGCACTTGCTTGCTCTTGCTCTTGCTCTTCTTCTTCACTTTGTTTCTCGTCATCTTCTTCTTTGATGATTTGGAATCCTCAGTCTTCTTCTTTCTAACTAGGAACTCAGCTCGTCCCGGAGATTCATCACTTTCCTCTTCCTTCTTCACATCTATGAGGCTGTTCTCTCCTTCTTCTTTCTTGATCCCACCTGTTTTCATCAATCATCAAGAGTAAAATAATTAGTCTTCTTCAACTTCATATTCTCTGTTTTAAAGAAAGCATTAAAAGCACAAAAGCTTACTAGAAGGACCCATCGTCTGGAATTTTCGAGGTTTACGCATCTCTAAGCCATTCTGCTCGTAGATGTTGACATGAAAGACCATATTTCCTCTGTGAGTGAAGGTAATGAACTCGTTTTGTCCTAAAGCATTGTCACTCACAAACAGATCCCATCCACGCGTCTCAATGTAGTAGTATGTCGGGTTCTTGGAGACTTCTACATCCCATGTCTTTCCCCATTGCGCTCTTATAACCATCTTGTAAGAGAAGTCTTTCTCAGAGACTTTGCTTATGAAGCTGTAAGGAAGCGCTCTCTGGTTGGAACAAACAATGAAGAGTGTTAAAAACACCAGAGAAACAACAGATTCAACGTTTCAAAGACAGAGAACGTGAAGATTCAGAATTTAAACTTTTATTAAACAAAGACAACCAAAAGATTCTACCTTCTAGCCAAAGCTGAAAGATCTAACTTTTCAAATACAGAGAACCTAACATTCAACCGTTGAGACCCATAAAAACCCAGAGAAAGAACAGATTCAACGTTTCAAACATATAGAACGTAAAGAGTCAGAGATTAACCTTTTATTAAACAAAGACAACCAAAAGACTCTACCATTTAAACAAAGATTATAAGATTTAACTTTTAAAACACAGAGAACTCAAAGATTAAACTGTTAAGAGTCTTGAGAGCAGAGAAACAACAGATTCAACGTTTCAAAGTCAGAGAACGTAAATATTCAGAGATTTAACAGATTCAACCTTTCATTAAACAAAGACAGCCAAAAGCTAACAAGATCTAACTTTTTTTATTTTTTTTACAAGATCTAACTTTTAAAACACACAGAACCTAAAGATTCAACCCTCGAGAAGCTGAGACCCTTAAAACACCAGGGAAACAACAGATTCAACGTTTCAAAGACAGAGAACGTAAAAGATTCAGAGGAAAAACAGTTGCAATCTTTAAAACAAAGAGAACCAAAAGATGAATAAGCCGTAGACTTGAAACCCATTCAACAAAAAGAAGAAAAAGATTCCCACTTTTCAAACAAAGATATCAAGAACAACGTTACCATGCAGTCAGAGGATAGATCTGCCCTCTGAAAAATCTTGAAAAAGCTCAACATCTGCCGTTCTTCTTTAATCCGATCAAAAACTATGTTACTACTCTTACCCATCTCTCTCTCTCTTCCTTCTTCTATCTCACTCAGAACCTCCTCTCCTTCAAGTTTCTTTAGTATAACTCTCTCTCGCCCTATCCCTATATCTCTCTCTCTGGTGTTATAAATGGGCAAAAGTGAGTATCCAAATATGTATGCTTCTTTTCATTAAAAACGAGTCAAGGTTATAATAGTGGAAAAAGCAGTCACGTTCCCATAAATCAAAGTGTTTTTTTATTTTATAGTAATAGGCAGATGAAACAATTGCTGTTAAAAATCTGACTTCAAAGACACGCAAAAGCAGTGTTTGCTAGTTTTAGTACCTGAGGATCCCTGAGCAATAAGGACTGATAGACTTTTAACTTAGCTTCTTTTGCCACCATCCCTTCTTTTTTAAAAAAATATTATTTTCATTACGATCAACTTCATTTATTAATTTGAACCTTCGGTAACTTTTTCTCTTTTTAACGTTATATGGCAGTCAAAGGTCAAAGTTGATAACCTTTTCTAAACTGAAAAGTAAAAAAATAAGGTACAAGATGAGATCACACCAAACTAATGTGTGCAGAAGATACCCCAAAACTAATATGTTTCTGTAATTTATAATGAAAATACACACAAATATATAAACCACACGACTCACTACATGTGTGTTCATATACATACATATATGATCAAATTGTTAAACTTGACCATGAAATCTATTGATTTAAAAATTTGGATACATTTTAGACATCATGTACTCAAAACGGGAAATAGTTATGAACATAGTGGAGGTAATCAACAATTCTATTAACAAAGCATCAATGTATTGATAAAACGGTCGTCAGTGTTCAATTCCAAAATACATATTGTTAACTTGGTCACAAGCTATAATCCAATCTATCAACTAAGTTGCAAGACAATGTCACACAGAAATTATTTACGCCATTATGCACTTTAATTATATTTATAAAATATTAAACAACACAACCCCATTTCTTAAACGCAGCATTGACTTTCATCAGAGTTCAAGACTGATCATCCATAAACCCAGTACTGTAACCATTTGATTTTATGAACTTCTTCAGAAGAAGAACCATGATAGCGATTGTGAGCCCAACCGCCGCCCACGTGAAGAGTCTGTCATCGACTGGCTTCTGAGCCGCTCTTCTGGCCATCCTTTGCTCACCACTTACAGAAGCTTTGACCACAACTTCAACCGCTGGTAAAGGTGCTGCAGCGGGAACCACACTAGCTGCTGTATTGACTGCTTCAGCTGTCTCTTCTATGATTTGATCATCAACTATGGTGTCTGTTGTAGCGATGGACCGCTCTTCTACTACAGTTATCGCTTCCTGTGGCTCAACTTGGGAGTGAGCTTCTGATACGATGGAAGGTGCTTGGCTACATTCCAGAGGAAGAGGTTTTGGAACCACGGTTGCTTTGCTAAGGATGTACTGATGAATCTGCGCTTGTTAAAAGGTCATGGTTACTAAAAGTTTTTTCCAAAATTGAAGATGAATCAGAGGTATGAAACTAAAGTCATAACAAAAATCATGAAGAAAGGGACGAGAGTTTAGACCAAAAGGAGATTGTTAACACTACTATTGTCTTTTTTTTTATATTTGTGCAACTGACTACTTTTTAAAAACGACAATAATCAGTAAAATGGTGTGTTAGGACTTGAGCAGCAAATTTTACTGTATGGAGAGAATAATAACAGCTGTGATTGCAGTTAAAACAAAGCAGATACTCTTAGAGCAAACATTAAATCATAACCGCTAGAGATATGCAAGCCTAATATATAATATATTGCGATCCCGTTTTGACCACCAGCTAGTCCTATGGTTTATAATGATGCAATGCAATGGTATGGCACATACTCTACAGGTTCAGCAAGCATCTAGCTAAATTCATATATTTTCATCAGGATATTATGCATAGTGGTTCAACACCCAAGGGTATTCTAGTGGGGAACTATACCTCATCAATAATTTTTTGCCGTTCAGGAGAGCCATACTTAGGTGGTGTCTCACGTGATTTAATGGCTAGTGTACGTCTCTCATCCTTTGGATAATCTACTGAGCCCAGTGCTCCATTGGGACTTGTGGGCATAAATGCAATGAGAGCCACCAAAGCAGTCCGAACTGAAAAGAAACAAAGCTCAATCATAATACAAAAGAGCTGATATAGTTCAACCTCATGTAAATTACAAGTGTCTGAGTAATCTTTTAGGAAACAACATAAAAGTCAAGAGATAAGGTCTCTTGAGATCCATGACTTTACCACTCCATGAAGGTTGCCAATGCTCAGGGTGGTAGTTTGAAATGCTCAAGCAAATCTTGGTGTTAGTTTCAAAGCGCCCGTTAGGCTGAAACAAAAGTACAGAGATTCTTTAGATACATACTCTCTTATGGAACTTGCAACATCTGTGTGTTTTTATATATGAAATAAGAGTAAGATCCTTACGGTCAATAACATGAATGAAGGAGGTTTGAATGGATAATCTGCAGGCAACTGAATTCTCCCATGATAAATCCCGCCCTCGAATTCAGTATCACCAGGACCTCGGATGGCGAATTGCCACTCAAAGATATTCTCCTGAAGTTAAAAGATAGATAAGAGTAATCATGTAAACTATTTGGTATCACACAAGAACTTGTAAAAAACAGCTATAACATCGCGCGCAATCTATTTGGACCATGACATGTTGGAAAAAGTCTTCACAGTTAAAAAAATTAGAAACGAAGAACTAGTATGACAGCTGAGTGGATCAAGGAATCGTTCGTAATCTTCCCCACTTGACTCAGTTATTCCAATAAAAACACAAAAATCCAAACTTTATCTGTTGCACGAGTGTTGAAAGTAGAGAGACTTAGTAAATTCAGTGTATACAAGAAGATATATCGATCCTCCCTAATCATGATCGCCTAAAATCAAACACCATCACTCAGAACAGATACACAATTACAACACAACACAACATAACACAACAACATAAGACAAGGGGATTTTCTCAAAAAAGGAAATTTCAAATATAGATTCGAATCAAAATTCCCGATCTAAAAAGCTAGAATCGGAGATGTTACCTCAAGAGGAAGAGACATAAAATCATCAGACGGATTAGCTTGCATCTCCTTAACCTCCTGCAAAATCCTCTTCACCGCCGGATTCTTCCGATTATACCTCTCATCCGCCATCTTATTTATCCCCACGAGATCTTGCCGGAAGTGCAATCCGCCGCCGGAGTTCTCTCTGTCCGATTCGTCTTAACAGAAAATAATAAATACACAAAATTAGAATTACCACATGGCTTCGGGAGATGAGCTAATTAGTACGGTGATATAATACAAACACACAAAATTAATTCCAAAACATTTTCCACGTCACACTCTTTAACGACGGATACGTGACGTGAGAGAGCTTCTGAGTAAGTGCCACGTAATTAATAAACTTTAGTCATCCAAACATCTCAACGGTTCAGAAACTGTCACGTAATCTGAGAAATTTAAGCGCCTCTTTACAGCCGTCGATTTGGGAGAATCATTAAGCTATCGTGGCGAGACTTTAATAGGCCTTGGCCCATTAATTTAAAGCCCAATGAAACGTGCACGTCACAGACAACAGAAAATCAAAGCGTTGACAGTGAATCGGTGAAGAAGAAGAGTCTTGAGTCTTGAGTCTTGAGAGAAAGGAAGAAGAAGCAATTTCAATGGAGAAGAGAGGGGTGATCGACACATGGATTGATAAGCACCGTTCGATCTATACGGCGGCTACACGTCATGCTTTTGTCGTCTCGATCCGTGACGGATCCGTTGATCTCTCGTCCTTCAGAACTTGGCTGGTACTGTAATTAGTAATTACTGATGAAAACAAGGCAAAATATGAAATCTCACTCGATGACTTTTAAACGACGTTGTTTCCTTGTAGGGGCAAGATTATCTGTTCGTGAGGAGGTTTGTGCCGTTTGTAGCGAGTGTGTTGATCAGAGCTTGCAAAGATTCCGGCGAGAGTTCCGATATGGAAGTGGTGCTTGGTGGTATAGCATCGTTGAATGATGAAATAGAATGGTTTAAAAGAGAAGGATCGAAATGGGATGTTGATTTCTCGACCGTTGTGCCTCAAAGAGCTAATCAAGAATATGGCAGGTTATTGATTTCATATATGCTGATTGAATAGATTTCTCACACTCGAAAATGAAATTAGGAACCAGCAAATAAACCGGAGTTTCTGGTTAATTCAGGTTTTTGGAAGATCTGATGAGCAGTGAGGTGAAGTATCCGGTGATTATGACAGCTTTCTGGGCAATTGAAGCAGTGTATCAAGAGAGCTTTGCTCATTGTTTAGAAGACGGGAACAAAACTCCGGTGGAGCTTACCGGTGCTTGTCATCGTTGGGGGAATGACGGGTTTAAACAGTATTGTTCGTCTGTCAAGAACATTGCCGAACGTTGTCTGGAGAATGCCTCCGGTGAGGTGCTCGGTGAAGCTGAAGATGTACTTGTACGAGTTCTTGAACTAGAGGTTGCCTTCTGGGAGATGAGCCGTGGAGGACAGTAGCTAATGTTTGGGTTTGAATTTCTCATTTCCTCTAAATGCCAAAGAGAAACAAGTTCCAATCTTTATGTTTGGTGAAACACAAGTTGAGATTATGGTTTCATAACAGATTACATGAATACGGATTTGTCTCTGACTGGGGCAGAAGGTTGTTCCCGTCATTCCACATATTACACTTACTGGTAACTACATCAACTCCTAAAACTCTTAAGAACTCACCAATTGAAACCGAAAAGCTCTTTATTCTCTCCAGCGATGACCACAATTCGGGTTGCAACAGACAAAGAACAGTGTCATTCCTTCTTCACCTCTAGCCGTAGCCTGCACATTCAATGATAGCTACATTAAATCCTCAAGCGGTGTACAGAATTTGAGCATAATGTTTTGGGGAAGCAAACAGTGAAGATACAGCATAACCAAGTAGTTAAATAAATAATGGAGCTTAAGAGAGTTATACCTGGAAGAAAACGGCCTCCCTATGCTGACACTTAGAGCAACGCACAGCCTTGGTTCGGGGAAGAGTAGGGTCAGAAGCCACGTCTGTTAAGATCTGAGTTCGCTCACTTACAGAGTGATGAACCTCGTTTCTGTACACACAGCTGTTATCAGCTACCTCCTGCAAGTCAGTGCCACAAAAAGTATAAATTCTGAGATGAGGACAACAAACCCATTTACATGATCTAATCTAATCTGTCAATTTGTAACAACAAGATTGATAATGCAGCTTAAAAAATTGCAAATAACTACTCAGTTTGTGTAAATCAATAAGCTAAAAGAGGCCCTTCAAGTATTCATATAGATCTCATAAACACAACACTAGAAAGATAAACCATAAGAACTTGCTAAGCCTTAATTGAAGGAGTTAGTAAATAGAGAGGTTGGTAAAACTAAGGAAACTAGGAGCATTAAAAGAGAGATAAAAGCAGGAAACAGTTTCATTAAAGTCTCTTAATTGCAATGAAACTAAGTCCCACTCGCAATTTTGTGCACTACATTGAACACTAAAAACCCTTTTTCCACACAAAAAAAAGGTACAAAATGACCAAAAGCTATACCTGGTGATCACAATTACGGCAAGCATAGAGGAGGATCTTCTGTTCTTTGTCCTCCTTAGGATACAGAATGTTATTACTGAACCAAAATCAAACAGAAACAACAATGCAATTAAGAAAGGACCCAAAAACAAAATTCGAAAAAAGGTACTCACTTTTAGCGAATTGTCACCTTATCAACCATAGATGGTTCAACCACGGAAGAAATACATCAAAAGTAAACAACAAAAACTAAAAAATTCATGCAAATTTCGAAACTTTGAAAAAACCTAGACGAGCAGAGAGGTGCAATTCCAGAAACTAGGAACAGAATTAGCATAAGAGAGCTCTTACCATTCGCGGCAAAATTTCATAGTACTCATCTTAGCTGAATCTCTTGAGAGAGAATTAGGTTCCAAAACCAAAACTGAATCACTGTCTCAGAGAAATCTGGCGGGCTCGTTTTGTTTATTAGGAGAAAAATAATGCGATCGTCGTTCTAAATAACAGAGTCGCGTGATCGATCTTCGGATCGGACGTAGTTTCACGGGTTTTCTCGGGCTTTTGAAAATGTTATTGGGCTTTTATAAAGCTTATTGGGCTTAACACCATAGTTGACTACATATACATCAACCATGACATTTAAGTTTTTATTTGACCACATATGAAGAACAAAAAACATGTTACGGAAATGTAATAAACTGGTAACACAGTATATATCGAGTGAAAGAGTCATTCATCCATATACAATAATTTCATATTGCAACAAAAAAAAAAAAATGGGATCTCTAGTAGAACTTGTGGCTTTCTTAGTGACTATGTGTGTTAGTGTAACAATATCTCGAGGCCAAAAGGATAGCATCCCTCCAACTCCAACATCCGGTTTCGACAACCCAAGAACAACAGTGGTGATATACAATGATCTTGGGGGTCATCTGCCATTGAGATACCATTGTAAATCAAAAAATGATGATCTTGGAGACCGGAATATGGCGGTAAATGGAACTTGGTCATTTGAATTTAGACCGAGTGTTTTTGGAGGAACTTTGTTTTTTTGCGGTTTTATATGGGATAAGGAGTTGCATTGGTTCGATATCTACAAACAGAGTAGAGACAGAGAATTCGCCGAGTTTGGATGTAGAAGATGCGAATGGAAGATACGCAAAGATGGACCTTGCAAATTGAACAAGAACAGTAATATGTTTGATGTTTGTCTTCCTTGGAATTCTCAATCGCTTTAAAAATAATTAGCATGTATGTCTACTTCTATTTTTCTAATAAAAATAAAAATTAGTATTTCATGTTTAGATGAAAATACTGTTAGTTAAGAGGTACGGTTATTTAACTGACTCAAGACCAATTATATAATCGTGATGAGATTTCCTTCAATATATAATTTTTATTGACTATATATAGCTTTATATTTACCAAAATTAATATGTGACTTTAATGGTGAGAAATATATAGCTTTCCTTATATACCTAAGTTATAAATAGATTATTGACTACATATATTACTAGGCCCGCCTATTTAGGCGGGTGTACCCGAAATTTTCAAATACTCGAACGGGTCTAAACTTCAAAACCCGAAAAATTTGAACCCGAACCCGAATAGGTATCCAAACATATCTCAAATATAAGTATATATTAGTTATATTTATACTTATATATAAAAAATATTAGGATTTTTTTGGATATTTTAGTGATTTTTGTGTATTTTTAGATATATTCAAGCAAAACTACTCGTGTTGTTTTGGGAATTTTTGAAATTTTCAAGTAATTTAATAAATTTGCACACAAAATTTCATATTTCAATATATAAATAAACTCGAACCCAAACCCGAACCCAAACCGAACCCGACCCAAAATCTTAAATTACCCGAACGGGTCCTAAACTTCTAAACCCGAAAACCCGAACCCGAAATACCCGACCCGAATACCCAAACGCATAGGGCTAATAATTAATTAAAAAAAACAATCCACAAAAATATTTAGAAACCAAACATTGTTGAAAATATATTTTTTGTATATGCCGTAATCTCGTAAGTTAATTTTACATCATGCAAATTAATATTAAATGAGTTAAAATTAATAAATGAAAATAATTGAAAAGTTAAATCCTATAAG
>Ga0041059_1000927_pt1 | contig 23224 bp, 19 predicted proteins | sample AraColnosormetaG_FD_56232 | JGI IMG/M metagenome (GOLD analysis project Ga0041059, IMG submission 56232) | Arabidopsis roots microbial communities from North Carolina, USA - Col MF nosort | ecosystem: Host-associated > Plants > Roots > Unclassified | place: USA: North Carolina | collected... | reverse complement strand
ACAAGTGTTTCAATTGCAGGTTTCATTACATGATCAATTCTACCTTCAAGTACTTGTTCCACTTCAATCCCTCCCTGACTCTAATCCTTCTTGCTCATTTTGTATCCTTTGATCACAAGATCAAAAACATGTAACAGATCCTTGTCTTTAGGATTCATTTGTGGAACACAAGGGTCATATTCATGAGAATTAACACCAACTATTGATTTCACTTCAACCTGCTAATATATCCCTCATAAAATTGCGTGGTACTTGCGAGGAACTTGTGATGAATTTTCTCGCACATTCTATCTCTTTTGTCCTTTGGGGGCAAAACCCTGCGGAGAGTACCTTTAGAGAAGATCTTTCTAACTCTATTCTTCTCTTGTTTTCTTACTTTGATTTCTACTTTATACATGTATTGTTCTTCTATGATCATGTTTGAGTAGTCTTCTTGTTTGGTTTAGGGTTTCTCATTAGGGATTTAGATGATTTGGTAGATTGCCCCCTTTGCTAGGTTATCTGTTAGGATTCTTTATCTTTAATTTTCTTAATGCTAGATCTAGATTGATCACCTAGAATTTGAATCCAGACAATAGATATGCCCACCATAGGTATATGTAGTTGGATCTATTATTTGATGAGCCTGGTTTATAGGTGTGTAATAAGAATCTGCCTATCTACTAAAGTAAACAATCGAACTCGTTTAGAATGCATGTTTAGGTTAATAATCTCTCGGCTTCTCCGGTCATTCTTATCTATAGACATATGGAGTTTCGCGGAACGCCACTGGTTATTCCATAATTAGAGTTTTGAGTTTAAGAAAGGTTCGATAACAACCTAGCTATCAGTAGATCTACTAATTATCTATCTCCTGAGAATACCGTAAACCTGACTTTTTCCCATCTGATTTACATCTTGATATTTATTGCTTTTCTTTGTTTCTTATATAATCTATTGGTCTAGATCTTTTGAAAACATTATAAGTCTATTGTGTGAACATCAAGAGCTCAGTGGAATTCGACCCTTAAGTGCTAACGACGATCTCTTATTTGCGGGAGTAAGCTTAAGGCAATTTGAGCTATATCACATATTAAAATATATTTAACCAAAATTTCTTTTAAAAATGAAACGTGATGCAATTGATTCTATTTAATTAAAATTACCAAACTTTAAAATCTATAAGCTTCTAAGGACATCCACATAGGATTTAAAATCTATAATTGTAGTTAGCCATGTCATGTATTAACATATTTGGATTCTGTTAATTTTCTATTTAAAATGACCAATAACAATTAGCAATCTTAGTGATTAACAATTTTAGATAGCTCACTAATTAACATTTTCAATACATGTGGATTTTAAATCGTGTACATGTGAACGTATTAATAATTAAGTGCAAGAGGTGGCGTTGTTGGTTTTGAATTAAACAAATCTTACGAGAAAAGAGGCAAAGACTGGTTTTGGAGGTTGCATGAGGTTGGTTGGGACAAGTTGTGTGGGATTCTAAAATAAATTATTTTGAATGGTTATTCAGGAATTTTGACGAATGCAACATCAAATGCTTATATTCGGGAAGTGTCGAGGGCTTATAAATCTAAAGAGTATAGGTGGTAGGAGTTGAGGAACATACATGTAAGACCGTGGAAGGAAGCTGTCTTGGGAAATATGTTTAGGTCAATATAGTGAAAATTGTTTACGTGAAATTGTAAGTGGATGCAGCTATGGTTCGTGACGTAATTTATTACATGGTTCTTTTTAAAAAATTTGGTTGAATATACTTTAGTTGGATAATATCTAACAGGACAAAAAGGTATGCAGACTTTTGTTGAAATTGTGGGATACGTTGTTCTTCTTGGAATACCAATTTCAATCAAGAACGAGAATTGGTAAGACGTAAAAAAAGGTGATAAATTTTAACTGATGAGAGTTCTCTTGCATTATGAACAATTAACGTAATAATTTAGGTAACAAAGAGGAATGCCTTCCATCTAAAAATGAAGGAGAAAAAGATGAATGTGGATAGATTTGCGACAAGAAAGAGAGATATAAAGAGAATGCCATTTTCTTGATGAAGAATAGGTCATATTGTCACACTATAAGACAAGCTTAGATTATTAGTTATGAAAAAGGTGAGAAAACAGTTATGAAATGAACTCCTTGAAGCAACATTTGGTTCATATATTAAAGAGTTTCTGGTATTAATATCTTTAGGTTGAATGGTGGATTTACGTTCAAACATTTTTTGTATGTGTATTTTATCTAAGGTTCTTCAATTTGTTTGAAAAGATTTTTCGCCTAAAGTTTTAAATATGACCAGTTTGTAAAGATATCAAACGAACATCCAAACATAATTGGAATAATCTGAAATTTGGTAGGAGACGTGAAACTAGTATAAAGACATCAAAGTTTGAGTTCAAATGTTAAATAAACAACACTGTTCCGGGTTGTTTAATTTATTTATAGGTTTATAGAATTATGTTGGGTTAAGGTTAGTATGTTTAAATTCATTCTTGTTTTCAACCCATAATACTTGTACGTAGAAGAAGATGGAGAAGATGAGGAAGAAAATGATGAAGATGACGAGAAAGAGAAAGAAGAAGAGTATAACAAATATGCGGATGGTGAAAGTAACGACGACAATGGCAATGAAAATTTGACAATAAAAATAATGAGATTGAATATGAAGATTATACAAAGACACGTGTTGGTAATGATTTGAATATGAGAAATGAGTTGTTTTTCTGAAATAGTAATTTAAAAAATTTAAAGACCAACACATTATAATCATATAAGTTATTAATAACTATCATCATTCAAAAATAATTTTACCCAAAATATATCAAGTAGTCCCACGCGTAACGTGGGTTCAAAACCTAGTTTATACTATAGAAAAGTCGAGGCTATTTGCTTCGAAAGACGTCCACATAGGATTTTAAATGACCAATCGGATATCAACATATAATTAATTACCATTTTTACAAACCTTGCAAATTAATATTTACAGAATTATAATTACTTTTTATATAAGTCATCTTACCAATTTACATTTTTTTATTTTAATATTTTTATACAATATATTTCTTTAAAAAATAAATAAAAATGGCAAATGTGTCAAATTACTTTTTTAAAAAAACTTATAAATTTATATTCTTATTATTATTTTACTAATATTCTTATTTTCCTACAAAAAAGAATGATCAATCATGATTAGCCATCTCACTAATCAATATTTTTAGTAATCTCACTATTGAATATTTTTAAATTGAATAATATATTTTCGGATATTCCATTAAGATTTTTTTGCTAACGTGTATTGGCGACTTCAAAGGCGATTTAGAGTTTTTTGCTTCTCTCACAGGTATGATGCCAGCGGTGGTAGATCCTCTACCGAAGGGGATTGTTTAAAGGTCAGAAAAGGGTTTGCTAGCTCCGATGGCCGATGGTGCAGTTGTTGGTTTGGAGAGTTTGGAGGTTTTAGAGAATTCTCAACAAGTAGATTCCAAGGTAATAGAAACATTGGAAAACGTTCAAACCGTGAAAGAGACTAATGAGATTTCAAAAAAGGAGGTGGTTGTGTTCCCGGTGGTTACAACGTCGGCTTCCAGTGCAAATCCGGTGTTGAAAAAATCATGGGTTCGAGCTGCTACAAAACATCTCTTCACGCAGCAGGAGGTTGTGGTGTCTGAGGTGATTGGTAAACAGAGAGTGGTGGTGCCGAAAGAGGTTGTTGCAGATGCAAAACCGCTTTGGGAATATTTTCTTATTGGAAAATTTCTCAATGCTTCGGCTCCACACGTTGGTAAGATTCACATGATCGTGAACAAAATATGGAGACTTGGAGATACTACTTCACTTATTGATGTGTTTGCAGTCAATGATTCAACAGTTGAGTTTCGAATCCGGAATGAAGCGATGCGAAGAAGGATTTTAAACAGAGGCATGTGGAATATCATGGGAATTCCAATGCTTATTTCAAAGTGGACTCCGTTTGCTGAGGAAGCATAACAGCCATGAAGTCAATTCCATTATGGGTTACATTGAAAAATGTTCCACCTTCAATCTTCAGAGACAAGGGATTGGAATTTCTATCTAGTGTAGTTGGGAAACCAATAAAGTTACTTCCAAAAACTGAGACATGTGTTAGCTTTGAAGAAGCTCAGATTTTGGTTCAAGCGGATCTCATCAAACCTTTACCAAAGGAGTATTACATTACAGGTGAAGAGAAGGGCGAATTAGATGTACTAGTTCAGTATTTCTATCCATGGTTGCCTCCTCGATGTGGTAAATGTCAAAAATGGGGGCATCAAACTTAAGCTTGTCTTGTAGTAGGCGGTAGTGACACAACTCACCATTGAAAAACTGTGCAATGTGAAACTGTTCAGGAAGTGGAGAATGTAGGATATGTATCCACACAGGCCCGTCCCAAAGCTAAATCCCGTAAAGCATGGGCTTTAGGCAACAGATGATTATAAAATAATTTAGGGGCATCATTTTGTAGATATATATGGTGGTAGAGCAGCCGAGTTCAAGCCTTCCTAATGGAAGCTGTATTTTTTTTGTTTTTAGCTGTATTTAATGATGGGCCAATTTTTTTTTTTTTTAAGCAGCATTTTACCTTGGGCCGGCTCTGTATCCACAAATAAGGTTAGTGATAAAACAGAGATACAAAAGGAGGTTGTTGAAGTGATGGGGGATAAGGAGGCGTTTTCAGCAGAGAATGAGGATGATGAAGGATAGATCACTCCTTGAAAGACTGGTCGTAGCCCTGGAAAACAGAGTGATGGTCTAAAATATGGAGAAACTTCCATATTGTCTAATACTTATTCAGCTCTAAGTGAGAAAATAGCGGATGGGGAGAATGACGAAAGCTCTGAAGAAGAACATGATGAAGTTAACAGTAGTGAAAATAAACAACATGAAACTTCACCTACAAGGATTGCCGACGTTTCAATCTCGGATACAACAGAGAAAGTAAAGAAAGCAAAAGGGAATAAGGCACAGAAAGATCGAGGTCTTCCTCCACGCCAACATCTCCCTCGTGATTCAAAATCTACTTATAAATTTGTTCAAAACCGGTCCTCTCAATCTGCTAGGGATCTCTCTAGAGAAAAGAGTAACAGTTCCACTCAAAATCTTTAAATGTCGAGCTTCTTCTCGAATGTTCGTGGTTCTAATAAAAGGTCAAAGCATTACGTTGTTAAGGATTGGGTAGCAAAAGCGAATTTACAGTTTGGATGTCTTCTTGAGACGCGGGTTAAGGAAAGACAAGCAGAAATAGTGTTTCAATCAGTGTTTCCGGATTGGTCATTTCTATCTAATTATGTTTCTCATCGATTAGGCCGGATTTGGGTTGTTTGGAGTTCAAAGGTGCGACTTACTCCTGTTTTCACTAGCAGTAAGATGATTACAGTCTCGGTTTTAATGGAAGGCATATCGAATGAATTCCTCCACGCCAACATCTCCCAGATTTCAACACTCCCAATCAGTAAGCATTTGTTAAAGATTGTCTCCTGAAGGAAAATGTTTTGTTGGCATCTGAAATCGTTAAAGGTTATCATAAAGATTCAATCTCGACTCGAAGTGCGATAAAGATCGACATATCCAAGGCATTTGATTTGGTGCAGTGGCCATTCCTCCTCGCCACTCTCTCTACTTTGAATCTTCCATCAAAATTTATCAAATGGATTGAGCTCTGCATATCTACGGCCTCATTCTCGATCCAAATAAATGGTGAATTATCCGGCTTGTTTCGCAGCGCAAGGGGTTTAAGGCAAGGTTGTTCCTTATCTCCATATATGTTTGTTATATGCATGAACTTTCTTTCACATATGCTCGACAAGGCTGCAGTGGAACGAAAATAGGCTACCATCCAAAATGCCAGAATCTCCAATTGACACACTTGTGTTTTGTAGATGATTTGTTGGTTGTTACAGATGGATGAAAAAGCTCAATAGAAGGAACTCTTAATATCTTTCGACAATTTGCAGAATTTTCAGGGCTGCAAACTAGTCTTGAGAAATCAACTCTTTATATGGCAGGAGTAAAGGAGAGTGATATGGAAGTCATTCTACAAGCTTTTTCTTTCGCTTCTGGTGAACTACCCGTCAGATATCTGGCTTACCATTGTTAACAAAGAGAATGACTAGGAATGACTACACTCGGCTCATAGAGAAAATCAGAGACAAAATTGGTAAATGGACTACCAGGCATTTATCTTTTGCAGGTCAGCTGCAGCTTATTAGTTCTGTGATTCAGAACCTTACCAACTTCTGGATGTCTGCGTTTTGGTTGCCAACTGCGTGCATTAAAGAGATTAATAGCTTGTGTTCTGCTTTCTTATGGTCCGGACCCAAACTAAGTACTAAAAAGGCAAAAGTGGTTTGGAGTGAGGTATGCACACCGAAATGTGAGGGAGGACTCGGTCTGCGTTCTCTAATAGAAACGAACAAGGTCAGCTGTTTAAAGCTCATCCGGAGAATTACATCATCAACATCCTTTTCGTCTCTTAAAGAGAACTCGACTTTAGGGTCATGGATGTGGAAAAAGTTACTCAAATATCGAGAGTTAGCTGCGGGGTTTATCCAAACTGAGGTTCAGAATGGACGATCTACTTCTTTTTGGTTTGATAACTGGTCACACCTTGGGCGTTTGATTGAACGTACGGGACAACGAGGTTGCATTGATATGGGATTCACTCTTCATGCCACAGTTTCTGAAGCAGTATTGCGACATAAGAAAAGGCGACACAGAATTGATACCTTGAATCCAATAGAAACAGCCTTAAACGATATTCGTTCCAAAGGACACATAGAAGCAGAGGATATAGTGCGTTGGAAGGGGAAGGGGAACATTTTTAAAACAAGATTCAGTACTAAAGAAACTTGAGCTGCTACTCGTGACTCAAGACCTCTAGCAGAGTGGTATAAAGGCATATGGTTCTCTCATGTCACGGCTAAATGTTCACTCCTTGCTTGGCTTGCACAGAAAAATCAATTAAGTATCGGTGACAGAATGCTTTATTTGAATGTTTGGTCGGGTCTCACTCATAAACTAATCCCCTCACAATTCTTAACCAGCTGGAACACTATTATTAAGACTCTCACAGACACATCTCTTGATAGAGAAAGCTTGTTTTTGATGAGATTTTTTTTCAGCTTGTAGTGCATTCACTATGGAAAGAAAGAAATGGTCGCAGACATGGAGAAGCTCCTATCTCTTCACTTCAGCTCATTCGACTACTCGATAAGCAAGTTCGAAACAGGATCTCTTCCATTAGAGAACAGGGAGACGGGAGATATGACGGTTGTATTGCAAAGTGGTTTGGTTCAAGATAACAAATTCACTTTTTGCTTGTTTCAAAATTTCCTACCAAAAACTTGTATATTAATCATACGCTGCAGCTGCATGTGATGTAACCACGTTTTTTCGAATAAATTTTGCATTTTATATATAAAAAGAAGGATATTTTTTAATTCTAATAATTTTTATACAAAATATATACTATTAATTGAGAATCATTACAAATTTTACAACCGTGTGAGAGGTAATTTATTAGTAGCTTAACACTAACTTAAATATTTTGTCCATGGGCAAAAAAGACAATTAACATTTGAAATAAAACGCAGATCTTGGGTGGGTAATTTCTGGTATCCATCCCTTTATGAATCTTAACCCTTTCTATATGTTCTATTGGGTTCTACGTAATAGGCTTAATGAAAATCTCAAATGGCGTTTATCTTCAATTTTCGATTGCATTATTTAAGTTAACTATATTTAAAATTTTCGATTACAATAATTATCATCTACTATAAAAAAAGATGCAATTTTGAAATCACTAAAATTTCGGTGCAAGTTAATATTTGATTTACCAAAACAGATTGAAAATATAAGGAATATTTGATTTATTAACAGCCTGCTCCTTAATTACTATTATTATTCCTTAACTAATCGAAATTCTTTAAATATAGAAGATCCATTCATTTTAAATTCAAATTAGAAAACAGACATACATTTCCTGTACAAGTTAATATACATGCCCATTAATTATCATTTACTATAAGAAAACAATGCAATTTTAAATAACCTTAAGAAATAAGAAATCAATTCACTAAAATTCCGTTGCAACTTCATATACGATTTACCATAACAGATTTAAACTATAAGGAATATCTGAATAATTCAAGCATATACCTTATTATGTTTTCTTCGAAAAATATTTTTTTGCATCGTATATTCCCAAACCCGACAATGAGAACCTACCATGTCGAATTAGTATAAATATAGGGTAAAGAATGAATACGGACGTCAAACCTTTCAAAAATGAATAAAAATTCAAGTTAAAATTGTGCATTCGTGGACACAATACACGAAATACTCAGGTGAAACAATGGAGATGATTCTTTCTGATGCATCTGTAAGTTTAGATTTCTTTTTCACTTACTGGTCTTAATTCTGTTTCACTCTAATATATTAATCTACTCCTCATCTTATATATATATATATATATATAAAGAAGGTACTTTGATACATGCTACTATCAAAAAGGAATAAGTGAACAAGCTACAGAGGTTCATCAAAACTAGAGAGTGGCGTATTATCGAAAAATTTCAGGTAGCTAAAGCAATGGGAAAGTATCGGGCAACAAAACATGTTTTCAAAATGACCATGTCCAACTTGACTTCTATAAGTAGTGCTCCTGTAATTTCTGACGATATGTACTTGGACCTGGCAAACTACACTGATATTTTGAATGAAGCAGGACTCAATGAAAACATATTGATTGGCAATATTTCTCTCATATTCATACGTTTTCTATGTGTTATAGTTTGAGTTTAATAATTGTATACACTCAAAATAATATACATATTTTTTCATTGGTGTAGATGTTGTTGGTCAAGTTGTTAGTTTCAGTGAGATGAAAACCCATGACGTCAAAAATAAGGTCACAAAGAAGCTTGAATCTGAACTTCGAGATACCAAGTATGTGTATCTATACTATATTCGATTACATATATGTAATCAATATATACTATCTTTAAGCTTAAAACTTTATGTGTATAAAACTGTATGTGTGTATAGAGTTTGTATATATGTATTGACTTTTAATTACAATCGGTGCAAAGATGAACGATTGAAATGTACTCTTTGGGGGAGATTTGATGTCGCAATGTGGACTACATGTCAGAATGGAGGGACTGTGAAGGTTATTTGTTTGATTCGGCTGGCTAAGATCAATTCATTTAAAGGTTTAGAATGCTTTACTTTAACAAATTAAACGATTTTTATTTAATATCCCTCTACGTAGACATATTTGATTATATATATTTCATTTGTAGGTTTAAGATCAATTTCAAATGCATTTGAAATGTCACTGCTAGAAATCAATTCCACTGATGTGATTCAAATTACCCTAATGACTACTCTCTCAAATAAAGTGGTCAGTTGTAGCACTTAGGGGTCGAATTCCACAAAGTTTTCGGATCACACAATAGACTAATAATTTCAAATAAAGCTAAACCGGAAATATTATAAAAGTAAAAGACAAGAAAGCAATAAAAGAGATTGGTTGTAGATTTAGATGATTAAGACGTCGGGTTTAGTGAAATTCTAAGAAAAATCAGAATAGTAGATCTTGCAGTAAATTAGGATTATTATCGAACCATTCTAGAACTCAAATCACTAATATAGAGTAACTGGTGGCGTTCTGTGCTACTCACTAAGCTTAATAGTATTGATCCCAACTCTCTTGTAAATCCCTAGAACTAAGCAAGCATTATAATCTGGTTTGAGAAGTTCACCTAAGTATGTAAATCGACGTTAGTCCGCATTTAAATAATAGGCTCATCTAAGATAGTTCCACTAACAGATACCTTCAGTGGGTATACCTAATATCCTAAGGTCAAGTTCTAGTTAATTACTCTAGAACTAACATTAAGAACATTCAAAGATGAAGAATTCTAAATATATTATCTTAACAGGATTTTCGATGTACTAATTCATCCAAATCTCTAATGAGACTCCCTAAACCCAACAAGAGATCTACTCAGACATGGTTATCAAAGAACAAAACATGTTTGAATAAGAAATCAATGTAAGAAACAGGAAGAGAATAGAGTTTAGAAAGATCTTCTCTAAAGAGAGTCTCTAGAGCGTTTTACTCCCAATAATAAAGAGATAATAAGAGTTAGAGTTAAAACAATGACCTTAAAAACGATATATATACGACCTAAAACGTGATGGGCCTTCTTTGAAAAAAGGAAGAAGTTCTGGGGCGAATTTGAAAATCTTCAAAACATCAATAAGTTACGTTTTTGAATTGCCGTCAAGTATTGATGTCGCTCGACACCAGGGGTTGTGTCGATCGACACCTACGCGGATTTTGGTCTGCGAACTGCTACTGCGGCTTAAGTTGTCTGTTTTGCTCCAGAATGCTCCATAATCTCCAAATGCATCCCAAACATGTAAAGACCTGACAAAGACTAGAAAGAACTCTACATATAACAAAAGGACTATAAAACTATACCTAAATCATAGCTAAAAGCAGTGAAAATCGAGATATATCACCCACCTACCATGTTGTTCTTGATTTCGTGGCAAAGTAAGTTGTTATATGATTGGAGAATTGTATAATTATCAGAATAAAAATTTATTGGTGTATACATACTATATTATTGTTTAAATTAACTACAATATTTGTAGTTTGCCTCCCGATGTTTTGTCTCTCACTATACAAGAAGCTAATCCAAGAGAAGGGAATGAAATGATTAGAAAGAAACAATAGTATGATCGTTTTCTAAGGAAAACAATCTCCGACCTCTTTGAGCTTTCTTAGGTAATATTCTTAATAGTATAGACTAATTTAGTTAAATGGTTGAATCTTTTTAAATTATTGAAAATCTTAAAAAATTTCTAAGTTCAGAGGTGCAATATCATTTGTACCATATTGGAAAGTGGACACAGACTATTCTTGGTTTTTCTTTTGTTGTCTGAAATGTAACAAAACAGTTCTTAAGATACCAAAAGTTGAAAATGAGATTGTTAAGAAAGGTAAGAAACAAATGTTTTGGTCTCCCGCATGCAAAGAAGATACTCCTAAGGTTCAACCAAGGTAAGTACCTAATAATTTGTCGTAAAAAATCATTTGTTAAATAATAGTAGAGTCTATCAAATACTATTTTTTGTTCATTTCAATTATAGGTGCCTTTTAAACATTATTGTTATGGACAATACTGGAGACACTAAACTATTGGTGTTTGATAAAAATGCACAAGAGATAGTCGGTGTCTCTGCGGAGGATATTTTGGACGGTAACTAGGATGAGGTAACATCATTACAATTGCTACGTTATACTATCCTAACATTTATAAAAAAAAACATGAAGTATTGAACACTTTTGTATTGCTTTATAACAGATACATGATCATATAAACTTGCCTCAAAGAATCCAAGACTTAAAAGGGAAAACTTTCCATTTGACAAAAAAAAAAGGAGGTCACTATTACGAGAGTGGATTGACCCAGTTTTTGAATCTATCGTTTAGGGTTTCTGCCTTTCACTTGTTAGCCACCTGATGAACCCTAGAGTTGCCCTTATCAATGAATCCATCCTTAGGACTTCTATTCTTCTTAGATTTATTTATATTCACCCCCTGATTGCACTTTTATTTACCTGTTATTTGTATCACCTGTTGATTGCATTTTCGTTCTTAAATTTGTTGCATGTTGGTTCTACTCGACCCAATGATCAAGTAGGGCTCTTAAGTTCTTATCTTTGTTGTTCGAATCTTGACCTAGGATTGTTACTAGAAACCAACCATCTCTATAATCTGGCTTGACTTAGTTGCTTCTGTACACATCTTGATTGCTAGCAATAACAGTGGACTGGATTGAGACCCCTATAGCTGCATCGACATATTAGTGTTTAAGGGAATTGAACTGAACTGAACCTCACTTCAGCAAATAAGTAGGCCTAAAAAACCTACTTATCAAGCGCGAGAACGACATACTGAATCCGCAATGAAGGGTCATCAGTAACTTTCTTCTTAAGCATTGTGATTACACGGGCAACAGTGACATCCGACTCAAGTCCGAATAAAGTGCTATAAAACGGAATCTCTTTCCCAGCGGTCCCCTTCTTCTTTTTTTTCTGAACAGCAAGATATTAGCCACAAGCAAGACCAGTTACGAGATGAAACTCATAGAGAGAAAATCGAACAGGCGTACCAGCATAAACAACCCAGATCTCGTTTGATTTGTTGATATCCAACTGTCGCACAAGAAAATATAGACCGGAAGTGACAGACCAGGCCGGTTTGTTTGGAAATTTCAACAGCCCACCAAGGGGAGAATCTCTGATAAGCTGGATTTCGTTATCCTCTAACGAATCAATGATACCGTGAAGAGTCTTCATCTTGTTGTAAACATTGGCCCTTTCTCCAAGAGGTTCTTCGCCAGCAGAGATTAGACGATTAGGGAATTCAAGATCCATCATCTGCATACCCATGAAATAAATATGCGAATTGAATAGGTAATCGTTGCACTATATTTGAGATTTAATGGCGAACTTACAAGAATAATGGAGGAAAAAGCAGCACTTCAATCGGAGAGTCGAAAGCAAAACGGAGCAAAAAACCAGAAACCACATAGAGAAATGAGAGAGATGAGGGTAAATGTAATGAGATGAAGCGGTTGCAAAATAAACAAAAAAACACAACTCTTTGTTTCGCACCGTTCTCATGTTTATTATCACACCTATTCCCAAAAAATCTCGGAAACCAAATCTCGTAGAGAGATTTGATTTCTATAGGTTCTGACACACGGTACTGTTTAGCATATCTCACGCTTTATTCCCGATAGGCGGGTAGGGGTTAATAGGTCATAATTTCGGAACATACACTTTATAAATAGTGTCATATTGTGTCATTTAAATAATGAGTCTTCCATGGTCATCAATTGTAGAAATCCTCAATTTGAAAAATAATAATCTTACATTCAACTATGAATCTTCGTTATTTCCTCCATTTAATATCTATGGTGAATCGAATAATTTCATTTACTTTTCCTTCTTTTATTTTAGTAGTCAAACTATCATCTTAATTACAAATCTACTATCAAGGTTACATATATTATTAAAAATCCCCTATATAAAAACATTTTAAAAAATAAACCTTACCCTTAAATGTTATTAACAAGAATGTCATGTTGATGTGTCGTGGTAAGAAAGCTCCATAATCCAATTAATTATTTACCCTTCAGTTACTAGAGCATTTATATCAATTTGTCATTAGTATAACTACCATATATTTTCACTCAACTAATTAAACAAAATTATAATTTATTATCCAATTAACAAAATCAAATACCTAACATGAGTAATCTCAATAATCATTAATATAAAACCCTTTAAAATATATAATTTTGAACAATATATCAATCAAAATAGCATATGACGACTTACAATATATGATAAGCATGTTTATATCTGTATGTATATATTGTAACATATACATAAATTATATACCCTTCAGTTACTAGAATATTTACATCAATTTGCCATTAGTATAACTATCACATATTTTCACTCAACTAATTAAACAAAATTACAATTTATTATCCAATTAACAAAAGCGAACACCTAACATGAGTAATCTTAATAATTATTAACACAAACGCTTTAAAATATACAATTTTGAACAATATATCAATCAAATTATCATATGACTACTTACAATATATGATAAGCATGTTTATGTGTGTATGTATATATTGTAACATATACATAAACGATTTTTTGTATACTTATTATAAACATTCATACGTTATCATTAGTCATATTAATCATAATTATATATATTTTCTGTTGTATATAATGGATAAAATTGTATATATCTGAAACAAATATCTTATTATATCATTTCAAACATATTATATTTTTGTGAAGATAAAGTGAAATAACATGCCTAAGAAATTCTAAAATTTAAAACTTATTATATATAAAAGAAAAAATTATATAAAATTCACAGTTTAGATTCTCCTCCGATTTAATCTTTAATCCAATTATCTTTTTATTTGATTATAGAGAATTTTAACAAACCTCCTAAATCAAAAGATTTCAAAAATATTAAATCACTTTTTCAGGTTCAATGATTTCACGGGTAGAACGTATTCTGACACGAAATAAACGTAAATTTAAATAAAACAAAAAACTTTAGTTAAATATTTTGTTGTATACAAACAAATATTATATCTCACATAATGTTTTTACACATAATAATTTATTTCAATCGTTTAATCCCACACATAGTGTGGGTTCTTATCTAATATGCTTTTATACACAATCATATGTTTTCCTAGAAAATGCATGTTTTTTTATCACCACCACCTACAAGAACATTATACCAAATTCTGACGAAAATTATCTTGACCATGTAATGAAATACAGTGCGTGTGTACGACTCAATTATGCGCTTCAACTAGGTAAAATGTTAAGTTATAAAAAAATTCCGATTTTTGTATTGATTTCGTTGAGTGTTCTTTGCAAATGTGGCTTAATAATAATAAAAAAATAGTTGGGTCACAGGTTTTAAATGCAAAAAAGTTTAGACATGACTATTACCCATATTTATTAATGCAAACTCATAATTATATATTGTAATATTGATTATATACTTACATGTCAATAATATTGAGAGAAAAACAAAAACTGATACAATAAAATTTATATGGAAGAAGATGATGCTTGAGAAGTTTTGATTTTGTTGTTTTACAAAGTTTGAAAGCGAGAAAAATAGTGATAGTGGTAAGAAATTTATGTGTGATTTTCCTATTACATTAACTTGAATTTGGATTTGAAAGAAACCAACACTGTATTGGGACAAAAAATCTGCAAATTCTAAGTTTAGAAAGTGTGTAGTTGGAAATTCTTTTTATCTTTGTAGATATAAATGATCTTTTACTTCCATTTATGTGGTTCTGATGAATTTATGATGTATGTATGAAGATTTCTTGTATTTATTATGATTCATGAGTGTAGATATAAAGAAGAAGAATGGAAATCTGAACTAGATAAAGGAAGTTTTGGTCGGTGTGTATGTATTAAAGAAAACAAGAAATACACAGATTTGGCAGGTATATTATGTGAGGTTTTCAGTTTGAATTCCACTGAATGCAATCCTATAATTAGTTACGGGATGCCGGAAAATATGTCTATGATGATAGAAAGTAATCGCCCTCATGTCTACATTGACAATCAAATCAGCTTGGATACATTTTTTTTGATTCGTAATGCGGATCCTAGTGTAAACTTGTTTGTATCTTTTTGTACTACTGACAATGGATGAGTGAATAGTTTGGCTACAAAGGGAGGCCATGATGCTGTAGCTGGGTTAAGGAGTGAAAATACACCAAAAACCATGGTAGAGGCTTCAAATGTAGATGCAACTAGTGAGGACGTTGATGAATAAGAAGACGTAGAGAAGGATAAAACAGATGAAGGTGAAGAGGATGAGGATAAGTAAAGGATGGGGATCATAAGTTTGACAAAAAATTTAATGTACAATGAACCCCAAAAACATTTTAAAAATAAACTTTACCCTTACGTGTTATAAACAAAAAATGTCATGCTGACGTGTTGCGCTGAAAAAGTTTCATAGCCCAATTAATTATTTGTCCTTCACTTATTAGAATATTTACATCAATTTGCCATTAGTATAAATACCACATATTTTCATTCAACTAATTAAAAAAATTACAATTTATTATCCAATTAACAAAATCGAACACCTAACATGAGTAATTTTAATAATTATTAACACAAGACCATTTAAAAAATATACAAATTTGAACTGACAGAAAACTAACGGGATATCCGTCAGTTATGACATTATAAGAAATAAAATTTTATTCTTCTTCTTCACTTTGCTTTCTCTCCCAAAAATGAAAAATACGCAGATTTGCCGCCGATATCATCTTCCCGTCGTAATAGCCGGAAAACTCACCTCATATCTCAGATACGCATCTAACTTAGGCCATTTCATCTCCAATCTCCCTTTATGATGTAAATTATCACTTCCACTTTTAATTTTCTAAGTTTTTGATAGATGGTGAATTGGAATCTAAATCTGTTAGAATTGAATAGGATATGGATTAGTATATGTCCGATTTTGAATCTGGATTTGTTAGAATTTGTGTTAGATTAGTTTTTTCTATATGATTTCATAATTTTTGCAAAATTTGTGTTGTCTATTATATATGTGTGAGATTTGTTTTAGAGAAAGTTTTATATAATTTTATTATATGATTGTTGTTTTTCTATAGCCCATCTTTAAATTTTTTTTAAAATATTTTATAAAGACTATTAGAGATGGCATGGTGACTTCCCCCGAATTAGGACGAGAGAAGATGAACGAAATTATTTATGAGGTAATATTTTGTCTCTAAAATATTTTAATATGCTTTACTTCAAGTTGTTTAACTCATTTTTTTTATTTGACTTGTAGGAACCCCATAAATCCAAGGGACGTATTTTGGGTTAGGAAATTTTTCCTAAATATCATCTTCTTCTCGTTCATTGGGTTTCTCATATGCCCCATCTTTCGATTATCATCAAGCTATGGAAGAAAAGAATGAACGGATTGCGGTTTTAGAGAAAGAAATGGAAGAACAGAAAGCAGCAATGGAAGAACAGAAAGAGGAGAACATGAGAGGGATGCATAGTACAAGAAGAGAGACGAGTAGTTGGCAACGTTCATGAATGAGATGCGCTTAAACTTGCCATTATTTAAGGATTTTCCCTCTTTGTTATTTATGGATTTAAAATGTTTTTACTAATAATTATGTTGTTCTGAATTTAAATATTTATGAAATTACTAAATTTAAAAGTTTTAAATATATATTATTTTGAAAATTTAATCAATTTTAATTATGTAAAATTTTATATAGAAAAAATAATAAGACCCATTGGTAATAACGGACTTTTTACGTAACTTCCATTAGTAATCCGTCGGTAATGAAAAAATATTTTTTCGTATATTCCCTCAGTAATCCGTCGGTAATAACAGAGTTTTTTCGTATATTACCTCAGTAATTCGTCGGTTATGACGGATAAAATCGAAAAGTATGTTTCCGATAAACTGTTGGTATTCCCTCGAAAACCATCATCGACGGATTATCAATGGCTATGAACCGACGGAGTTTCGATGGATTAACTGACGAATGCTGCTGTCACTAATCCGTCGGTAATTGACCAATTGGAAATCCGTCGGTAATTGACCAATTGAAAATCCGTCAATAATCCGTCAATAATCCGTCATTACGAATGGAATTTCTTAACCGACGCTTTAGAACCAACAAACGCATCTGTTAGTTTTCCCTTGAGATTGCGACTCTTAAATACTATTAAGCTACGATTAAAATGGTGAGAGGAGCCCAACAGAAACATACATGTCATATTGGAAGATTAAGACCACGAGACCAAGAATTGAAGAAATTACTACGTCGGTTGCAAGTGTTTTCTAGGTTTCATCATTAATATCAATAAGATTCTTTGTTTGAGTCATCATATGGAATAAAGCTTTGCCTTTATAGCATTCATAAAAAAGCATTAGGCCGAAAACACATCAACACGAATCATACAATGGTGTCATCACTTCTAACCATTATTCCATTTGATGATCTCCAACATGAACCCTTTTGATTCAAATGATGAAACCTACAACCATATGCAACATCTCCGCCGTTAATGGTCTCACCGCTTCGAACCATTTAGACATTTGATGAATCCAAAAAGGACTGAGTTCTAATGGTTTATGATTTGCAAGTACAAGAAGAGAGTAAAGATTACCCTCTATTTAAAGGCACAATTAGGATATATGATGTATCCTTGTTGAGGAGAAGAATGATGGCCGTTAGATTCATCTCTAACGTCTAATTTTGAGTCATTTGAAAACTCTAGATTTTTTTCTATGTTATTCAACATATCTTTTTTTTTTGTAGGGTTATTCAACATATCTTAGACTAGCAATTTATGTTTAACCTAAATGTAAAATATCTTTACTTTCTCTTTTTAAATAATATTTTCTACATATATGTAGTTTATTCAAACTATTTTTATGAAGTTCAATAAATTTATATATATTACACTAAAAGTATTAAGTATTATACCCAATGATTAAATTTTAAATATGACTTCAGAAATTTGTCAATATAAATATATATGAAAATTTTATTATTAACTTTGACTACGAGTTTTCCAGACATACTTGAACGGGCTTCATAGCAAATTCAATCGGTTATATTAATTTGTGATACCACTACAACATGTTATGATACATCATCTATGAATGTGAAGCTCTTCTTGGAGTTCTTTTCCCTATAGCCATGGACTTGTCCTTATTCATAAAGATCAATTTGACTTGACATATATGACAAAACAAATTTAATGGATATTCATGTTTCCTGCAACAAAACTAAAGAAATGAAGATAGTAAGGTCACACAATATTTTGAAGACAATTGGGTTAAGATCTTTAAACTGGAATGGAGTTAAAACACATAAAGTGGGATAAGAAGATGTTATGAATGTTTGTATGAAGGATAATTATTATTGAATACAGAGTTTGAAATATATACACATACAACTATTGCTAGGGTATCCTAAGAAGATTAATTACATGATCTAATTTACATAAATAGAAGATATGATTGATCAAATCATTTGATATGATTGATCCTTAATATGCCCCCTCAAGATGGAGGGGCTTGGCGTAACTCCAATCTTGCTCGATAAATTTGTAAATGTGGCGCGGGAAAGTGGTTTGGTTAGTGCATCAGCCAACTGATCATTTGTAGAAACATGAACCACCCATAGCGCTCCCATTTGAACTTGATTTCTAAGAAAGTGATAGTCCAAAGCAATGTGTTTCATCCTTGAGTGAAAAACTGGGTTTGCACACAAATATGTTTCTTCAACATTATCACAATAAACAGTTGGAGCACTAGATAAGACAATTCCAAGCTCCTGAAGTAACAAACATACCCAACGAATCTCTATGGAGGCATTTGCAACAGACCTATACTCAACCTCTGTTGATGATCTCGCCACACCTCTTTGCTTTTTGGAGGACCAAGATATTGGATTGTGACCTAGGTAAACAACATAAGCATTTGTGGAAACATAGTCATCCGTATCTCCAGCCTAATCCGCGTTTGAATATGCATGAAGTGAGAGTGGATTGTTGCGTTTGAGAAGTATACCATGAGTTGGCGTACCATGGAGATAGCGAAGAAGTCTCTTAACAGCTTGCCAATGTTCTGAAGTTGGAGAATGCATGAATTGTGAAAACTTATTTACCGCATAGGAGATGTCGGGTCGGGTGAAAGCTAAGTATTGAAGACTACCCACTACACTTCGATACTCAGTAGGATCTGATAGCCGAACACCAGAATGAAGAGAGAGCTTTGGTGTTAATGCCGTTGGTGTGTGATACGGTTCACCAATCCTATTACCGCAAAAGGCCACGTCAGGAGAACGAAGCTGAGTTGGAAGCTGTCGTGGAAGCGAAGGGAAAAGAAGGAGAGAAAGACTCCAAGTGAGAAGGAGGGTTTCCTGAGAAGACTTGAAGTATAAATAAGCCATTGTGGCATTTATTTCCTTTTATGCTTTTATCTGGGTTTTTCTTGAGATTTATTGTTAGAGAGAGATTGTCCCGGTGATGTGCCAGAAGAGAGTCTCTATGTTGAGCTCTGTGTAATCGTTACTGGTGAGAGTGGTGAACGATTGTATTTCTCTTTAACCGATCGATTATCTCGTTGATAATCGATCAAATTTATCTCAGTTTTCAAATCATACTTTCAATAAAAGCTAATATCTCTTTATTCATCATTTTGTTGAGTTTTGAGTTGATCGATCATCTTAAATCTATCATTGGTGCGATGATCTCGGTTCGTTGTAAGTCGCGATGGTTGTAGGTGAAGGATCGGAGCTGTATGAGGAAGACAGCTATGGCGGTGTGGGTGTTGAGAACGATATATCATTTTTGAAGGGTGGATACAAACGTATGAATGAAATGCAGCTGGCTCAAGGTGAGAAGCTGGAATCGATGGACATATTGTTGAAAACGGTGGCTGCAACGTTGGAAAGGATGGAGATCAATGCTGGAAAACAAACTGATCGACCAGATCCTTCTCAAAATTCCCCACAGAGTATGATTAACTCAGCGTTTCAACAACGCGGATCTGGTGAGTATAATTTTGTGTTGGATAATCGTGCTAGCTTGCTGCGCAAAATAGAGATGCCTGTGTTTGATGGATCTCAGCCGTATGAGTGGTTTTCTAAGGTGGAGCGTTTCTTTCGTGTGGGTCGTTACGCCGATCATGAGAAGCTTGATTTGGTGGCGTTGAGTTTGGAGGGTGATGTTTTGAAATGGTTTAATTGGGAGGTTGATCGGTGTGAGTTTTGTTCTTGAGTTGAGTTCCGTCAACGTTTGTTCTTGTGTTTTGGTAAATCTAATGAAGATGATCCGGGAAATCGGGTATTTGCGATTACACAACATGGCACAGTGGCTGAGTATGTGACTTAATTTGAGGATTTATCACCTCAAGTACCTGGTTTTCATGACTTTCATTTGGAGAGAATTTTTTATAATGGGTTGAAGCAGGAGATGAAAGAGGTGCTTAAGATGAAGGAGTCGCGGGTTTACCTCATCAGAAGGCAGCAATGTTGAGGATGGAAGCCAGCTCTTTCTTTCAACTTATCAGTGAGATTTTTTTTTACAGGTTGGTCCTGTGAAGTCCTTTACACCAAGGCAAGCTACTGTGTTTCAGCAGAACAAACCTCTGTTGCTAACCAGTGGATCTACTCCGGGAGGTTCACAACCAGTGGGATTGCGATCGCTGTTACCAACATGACAGCGAGATACATCTGAGGAGTTGGATGTTATGCGTGTTAAGGGTATCTGTTTCAAGTGTAAAGGGAAGTACTCTCGAGGCTATGTGTGTCCTCTTAAAGAATTGCAGATTCTTACAATTGTGGATGGTTTGGAATTGGAAGTTTTGGACGATGAGATGCTGGTTGTTGACACTGAACTTATGGAAGTTCAAGAACCACCAGCTTGTCAATCCTTATCTTTCAACTCCTTTTTGGGGTTACACTCACCACGCACAACAAAACTTGTTGGCGTATTTGGCAAGAGCAGAGTAGTGATATTGTTGGATTTAGGAGCTTCTCACAATATTATCACTCCTACTGTGGCTGCCAAACTTAAGTTGCAATTGTACAAGGCTAGAGGGTTAGATGGCATGCTTGGAAATGGTGTTTCAGTGCATGGCTCTAGCATTTGTAAAGCGGTACAGTTTCAGCTGAGTGGTGTGGATTTTCAAAGTGATTTCATTGCTCTGGATTTAGGAGGTGTGGATATTATTTTGGGTATGCAATAGTTAGTCACATTGGGTAAGTGTGAAGTGGATTAGAAATTACAAGAGTGGTGGTTTACTTATAACGGGAAGGCTGTGCATTTGGTTGGAGATCAGCTTTTACACACTCCTCCTCTATCGTTAAGAGCTGTGGAAGCACCATTGCCTGTTGTGGAGTCTTTTTCACCGGATGATGTGGTTACTCCTTTGGTGAATAACACGGTGATTACTCATCACACACAAGCGATAGCATTGGTTTTGCAGAAGTTTGCATTAGTGTTTAAGCTTCTGGTTGGTTTACCTCCTGTCCAAGGACATGAGCACACTATTACTCTTCAACCAGGAGTACATGCCATTACTGTCAAGACTTATCGTTGCCCTCATGCAACTAAAGTTATCATGGAGAAGATGGTTGAGGACATGTTAGCTGCGGGTATCATCAGGCCAAGTAACAACCCTTTTTCCAGTCCTGTTCTTTTGGTAAAAAAGAAGGACGTTTCTTGGAGATTTTGTGTGGATTACAGGGCTCTTAACAGGGCTACTATTCTTGACAAGTTCCCTATCCCTGTCATAGATCAACTATTGGATGAGTTACATGGTGCAGTAATTTTCTCTAAGATTGATTTGCAAGCAGGTTATCATCAAATACGGGAAGATGTTATAGCGAAGACAGCATTTCATACTTTGGAAGGTCACTATGAATTTTTGGTCATGCCTTTTGGCTTGACAAATGCACCAGCCACATTTCAGTCACAAATGAACAAGATATTTTCTCCTTACTTAAGACGTTTTGTTTTGGTTTGCTTTGACGATATTCTGGTGTATAGTCGAACAGTTGAAGAGCATGCTCATCATTTGAGTTTGGTTCTGAAGTTGTTAGACGAGAATCAAATGTTTGCTAACTAGAAGAAGTGCTCTTTTGGAGTTCCACAGGTGGAGTATTTAGGGCACATTATCTGTGCCAATGGTGTGGCAACTGAGACAACAAAAACTGAAGCTATGGCCAATTGGCATGTTCCTGTTAATATTAAGCAGCTGAGGGGTTTTCTGGGACTGACAGGATATTACAGGAAGTTTGTGCAGGGTTATGGTTAACTACAAGAAAACACGATTATAACGACTACAATTTTAGTCGCAAAGTAGTCGTAAATCGATAGATTACGACTGTTTTACGACTAATCACTGTTATCGCAAATCCACAGTCGCTAAACGCAATAGTCGTAATTTTAGTCGCCAATTTACGACTAAGTTACGACAAACTCATGTAGTCGTAATGTTAGTCGTAAAATAGTCGCTATCTGTTACGACTATGTTACGACTAAGTTACGATTAAACTATATGAACTTTCGATTATTGTAGGGACAGTCTGCGACTATTTACCGACTAATATGTGACTGAGTAACGACTACGGTTTTAGACAAAAGAAAAAAATGTCATTTTTATTTCTGATTTATATTGCTTAATCCTGTAATGCTTTAACAACTATTCTTATCTAAATTTCAAAATCAAACTCATGATTCAAACAAACACGAAATTCATTAATATTGTAACCAAAATAAAGATTCAATTTACACTAAATTCTCAAAATACAATTCAACATACACTAAATTCTCAAAAGACTACAAGTTCATGCTAGTTTGTAAAGAGGGAGAAGTAACTTAAGAAGTAGTTGGAGATGAGATAGGCTCTGTAGTTGATTCAGGTGAATGAGAGTCGATGAAGTGGAGAAAGGCCAGATCAGTTTGGCGCAAATACTTCTCAACCAAGGACAAGTGTGCCAACTTGTCCTTCTGCTCAGCTACAGCCTTGGTTTGCTCTTCCTCACGTTTTGCATTA
>Ga0041059_1000926_pt1 | contig 23227 bp, 11 predicted proteins | sample AraColnosormetaG_FD_56232 | JGI IMG/M metagenome (GOLD analysis project Ga0041059, IMG submission 56232) | Arabidopsis roots microbial communities from North Carolina, USA - Col MF nosort | ecosystem: Host-associated > Plants > Roots > Unclassified | place: USA: North Carolina | collected... | reverse complement strand
GAGAGAGAGAGAGAGAGAGCTTCGTCGCCGAGAGAGAACAAAGTCGACGTGTGAGAGAGAAGAGAAGAAAACTGATGTGTTGAGAAAATTGATGGGCCAACCATAGACCGTATGGGTTAGCCCATTATACCCGTGGACAAAATTGGTCTTTAGACCATATGACCCGTTTTAGTTACGAACATTATGGATTGGGTTTAGCCCATGGTTAGATGACCATTTGACAGTTCTAACTTGAGTTATGGGCCTCATTAGGCCCATTTGATATTCACATGGGCTGATTAATATATTAAAAGAAAAAAAAAAGAAATTTGAGAAAGGAATAGCTAGGCCTAGGGCTTCGTCAGGAATCTCCATGAAACGCAAGGACGTACAGATTTTGTAGCAGCCGAAGTAAGTTAGGTCCGATATCGCTACAGTATCTAGATTGCCTGCGAAGTCTGTAATGAAGAGCCACAAAAACTAAAGTCATTTGCCGAATCAAATCTAGGGTTTGTTTAGGAGGCGCCATGAAATGTAACGAGCGAGATTGTAATAACGATAACGGGGAGGAAGATGAGAAAGACACAAACACAAGTAGGTTAGACTTAGATTCGCTCCCTCTTGATCTAAATATGGTTGTACTAGCTAGATTGCCTGCCAAGTCTCTTATGAAGTTTTGATTCGTGTCAAAGATGTGGCAATCCATCATCCGAAGCCGAGGGTTCATTGATTACTTCTTCTCTATGTCCTCGAAGCAATCGCGGTTAAATTACCTGCTACCACTGCTTTGATCGTGGGATACGATCCTATTGATGATCAACACAAAGCATTATCCTTGAAGAGAAAAAGGTATGATATCTAGTGGTCATCTGGAGAACAAGTTATGAACATTGGGAGATGGTGAAGTATGGATACACATTAAAGATACCCCTTTACCTTATAGGGCGGGTCATCAAGCGAGTGTATTCATCAACGGTTTTCTCTACTAAGCTGCTTTCTTAACCAAAACTAAAGAGACAGTTTTGGTTTGTTTTCATTTTAGAACTGAGAAACTGAGTTTTATCAATGCACTTAAGGGTTTTGTGCAATGGGGAAGTGAAGCAGTATTCATTGAATACAAAGGGAAGCTTGCTTCCATTGTGAGCGACCATTATGATCGGTTTCCATAGTTTCGATTTATGGATACTAGAAGACGTCGAGAAACATGAATGGTCAAAGCAAACATGTGTGTTTCCCTCCTCTTTTTGGGATGATGTTGAGTGTGCTAAAATGTCATTTCCAGACACCAACAAGGCTGGTGAGATCATTATTGCCCCAAAGAGGTTGTCACTCAATTTTCGACCCTTCTACATTTTCTACTACAATGTTGAAACAAAAAACATAAGAAGAGTTAAAGCTCCTAGGATTTGGAGACAGTGAAGAGTTTAGGCGCTCTTATGGATTCGAAAGAACCTCCGGCTCCCGTGAATCTCTTGTTCTGATCGCACATAACCACACGTCCAGAGTGTTGGCTTTTTTAAGGATCCTAGAATTAATTTAACTTGATTCGTAGGATCCTAATGTAAGAGATAACTGAAAACTTGCCTTTTATTTTAGTTTCATTATTTTATCATGTTGATTTTTCAAATTTTCAACACTAAACAAGCTACAGTTTGTATTGTTAATCTTTTGGGTTTGCTGAGACGTGTGTTCATTATTTATGTTCATGTTTTTACTTCTTTAGTGTGTTCATTTGCTCGCTATATAGGTAGGTGTGGGAAGTAAATAAATTATGGATTGAGAAAGAGATATACAGAGTATTGATGTTTTTGCGAATAATATATCCAAAGTAAGATTTTCTATGAAACAAAATATATTTGATTTTAGCAGATCTATTTAGTTATGTATTTTAAGAACAAAAAACAAAGTAAAAACAAATTTATGACCAAACTTCTTCAAATATAATTGAAATATCCGGCTCTACGGCGCAGAAATACATTACCCAATACATAAAAATATAACTGACTTAAAGGTAAAACCTTCAACTCTTACAACAATTAACTGAAAAGAAAAGACATTATTAGAGATTGGTCTTTTGAAATGGACAAAACACAAATGCAAACTACTGAAACACATCACACAACGGTGGTGTTGGTGGTGGTGGTGGTGGTGGCGTTGTTGGAAGGCATGTGACCGGTGGTAGTAAGACCAACGGTTGGTGGTTGGTGGTAGTTGTAGTAGTTTCCGTTCATGAAAGGGATGTGTGCATGCTCTGCAGCATAACCCACTTGTTCATAAGGATATTCCATCAACATCTCCATGAATGGATCATCTTGAAACGGATACTGATGATTTGGATCCAAACTGAGATTATCATAGATTCCATGTTGGATCTGATGATTAAAATCCACAGGAGCTTGGTATTGAATATTATCACTAAAAGCAGTAGGGATATAGGGCTGAATCGGCTCATACTGATTCTGAGCCATAGGAGGACCGGCACCCGCAACAGCAAGAGGAGCCGCACCCACACCCGCAACAGCAAGAGGACTCGCACCCGCCCCCGCAACAGCAAGAGGAGCCGCACCCGCACCCGCAACAACAAGAGGAGCAGCACCCGCACCCGCACCCGCACCCGCAACTGAAGTATGAAGCGGAGGAGGAAAGGAAGAAGAAGACGCACCATTGTTTGTAAGGAGCATGACACTTGAATTAAGCTGATTGATATAGTGATCAATATAAAGACTTAAATCTTGAAGGTCCCTTGCACCATACTGATGCTCACTCATCTTACCTTCAACACAATCAAACATAAATTGCCTAAGCTGAGATTCTCGGTTTTCACGACGTAGACTCTCCAGTTTCTTTGTTTCTTTGGTAATTTTGTCCTGCAAGTAGGTCTCATGACTCATCATCAGCTTGGATTGTTCTGTCGCCGGCCTCTCCATAAACATGGAAACCGCCTCTTGAACACCTTCGGTTGACGGCCACACCACTGGATTCTCGTACGGACTGGAGATTACCGCACATGCTTTGACGCCGCAGAGAGTTGTTAGCTCATGGAGTTTGTTCGTTATCCCTCCCTTCCTCTTCCTGAATGTGGTTCTCCTTGAGGTCTTATTAGCTATGAGTGATAACTTAATTTTCGACCTCATTATCTTTGTTTTTCTTTTCTTTGGTGTGTGTTTTGTTTACTTTCTTGGCCCAAGACTGTCTTGTTTATATAGAAATGAAAATTGTGCTTTTACACAGTACGTGGCTTTTCACGTTGCTGGACTCATTAGATTTGTTTTGTGTTTACTGTCTCATTAATTGACGAGGCCACTAATTAAAGCTATGTCTAAGAATAGATTTTCTTTTCTTTTTACTAAGAATAGTTTATCTTCCTATATTACTCTCACTTTTCTTTTAAGAGTAATTTAAAGTTTTGTTTATAAACTATGAAATTTAGTAATAGTTTGAAGTGTTTTTTTTTCTTCTTTTTAAATAGAGTACTCCATCTTCAATTTACATGTAAAATCATGAATATATACAAGCTCAAAAGAGTTGTTTATTTATAGAAAAAAAATGAAAACAATATAACGTGAGTCTTACGAAATATTTAGAAAGCACGAAAGTTTTTGAAAACAATGTAACATGAATCTCACGAAATATGTGTTCTATTTCTAAGAAAATCTTTAAACTACCTATATACATTAAAGGAGAACATACCAAGAAGTTTGTAAACCAATATAATAAGATAATAAAATATCATTAAAATTTATATTAATTAATTTAGTAAAAATATTTGATACTTACAATAATAACAAATGAAAATATATAATAGTAGAGTATTAGAGAAAAATATATTTTTTTAAATCTCAGATTTGGTTATATGAACTTTTTTAATAAATATATTAAAAGAACATTTGTCATGGCCTGCAGGTCCACCTGATTTTTTTTAATCATTAAGTTGATTCTAATTAAAAGGAAATTTGGATAAAATAACTGTTTTATACATTAATAGATGGATTTCTTTCCTCTTTTGGCTCAGTAATAAATTAGTTTAGAGATAATTTGTTAAATCATGCATATATTATACCTTTTGGAGAATACTTTTTCTTTTATTGGGTTAGAATATTTCATTGCATTGCCAGCTAATTATAAGCTGTAAATAGGGAAATTAAAGATTTTAGACTACGTATAGAAAACTTCCAGTTGTTTTTACATACCCAAAGAAATATCTAAACTTTAAAGTATTAATATTTAAATATAGTTTAATTATATATTAATTTTTGGTTTAAAAGCAAAAAATGAACCAATTAAAAAAAGACAAGTGTAATATACCCAAAGTTCAAGTTAATATACCAAAAGTTCTTATTTAAGAACCTTTCTCTTATTTCTCTCATACTTTTTTTGTGTGGTATGATTATAATGAGAGAGAATCCAAAAAAAATGGAGGTCTAACAATAACCAAAAAATAAGAAAAACAAGAATGCACATCGTTAATTAGACTTTGTTTGACTGGTTCTCTTCTTATCAATTACATTTACAAAATGTAGAAATTTCTCTAAAATAAATAGCATATTTATTGATTTTTGATTAAATGTTTTCAAATAGTTATAAAAATACTATAGAGTAGAAGATATTACATGAGAGAATGGTAAATAATTCAATCCAGTAGTAGTTTAATTTCCATTCTCTTTAAATGCTAAATTTTATTTCAAGCTCACCGTATATTTTTGGCTCAGATAATAAATAACTTTCATCTGCCATAAAACACTAATTTTCATGTTTATTTATATGTTTAGTTAGGGGCGACTTAAGCTACTTATAGTTATAGGTCATGTTCAAAAGTTTAACTATAGATATCTTAAATAAGGTCCATATATATACATAAGAACTTTTTTTGGTAATCACGATCCGTTTAATCTATGTATTTAATTTACACATACTAAAACAATTCAAGGTATAGTCGATCTTATCTGAACGTTGTAGTAAGCATAACTGGTCACCAAAAATATGTTCTTAGTTGAAGTACACACTTGAATCCAACCCAAAAAACCTCGTCAGTGTTGGGATGATACACGAAGTGAAGCCTATAGTTGAAATAGAACGCTAGGAAGCCATTTTTCTAAAAAAAAATCTTAATGAATACTTAGTAGGTGATAGGTACAGATAGAGATACATTAAGGCTTGTGTTAATTTCAAATTACCTTAGGCCCATAATATATGCATATCCTAAAATATACCTTATTTTCTTAATATCTCAGCTTTTTATTTAAAATTTTCAGAAGAGCCAAATCAATTTAACCATATTCAATCTTAATACAGTCTTTAAAACGGTTTTTAAAGGAGAAGCTTCAGGTGGCACGCATCGAACTAGGAAGACCCTCTAAATCAAGGAGAAGTATCAGAAGGCACTTTACTTAAACACCACAGTCTACTGCTTCTACTTGGAGTTGTATTCACTGAATTACCTGCCTTAGCAACTGCAAACAAAAAATAGAAAACCAGTCTCTGTCCCATCGGAGAGGCCTTACACGGGACCAAAGCAAAGGCCTTTGGGGTGCTCTTTAGGGTCACATGAGCTAAGGATGCTACTCGGTGGTGCAAGGGAGTTATAACTCTTTCAAGATTTCTCCCATTCTTGAAAGAATCCAGAAAGCAAGATTCGCAAGTGTTCGGGAATATGCTTCAAGAAGCCCATGCATGACCAATGTCCTGAAAACAAAGAAGAAGGATTTAATATCGACAAATAATTGTATTGTAAAGTATGACATGTTTCAGAACATAAACTAAGAAAGATGTAATTAGTTCTGTTTATGTTTACATTGCCATATTGGATCTTTGTGGCATTAAGAAACGAGTGAGGAAGATTAGAGTGTTTGGATTTGATCTGATTTCTAAGCGCTTCTTTTCGGTTCAAGAGTGATTCACTGCGACCAATTTCAACAATGGTTCTCCTCGTATATATACTCAATGGTACTTCTCCTCCTATATATACAACTTCCGTCCTGAACTCTCTTCAAAATATTTAATCATATAAGTATTTAACCATAATGAAGGCTTGAAAAGTATTGATGTTTTTTGGAAACAAAATCCTATCTGATTTTGGCAGATCTATTTAGTTATGCATTTTAAGAACAAAAAGCTCGTAAAAAATAATTTGTGACCAAACAGAAATGACTTCATTGAAATAGAACTGACTTAAAGGTAAAACCTTCAACTCTTACAACAACTAATTGAAAAGGAAAAGCATAATTAAATACTGGTCTTTTAAAACAAACAAAACACAAAATGCACACTACTGAAACACATCACACATTGTTGTTGTTGTTGTTGTTGGTGGTGGTGGTGGTGGTGGAAGGCATGTGACCGGTGGAAGTAAGACCAACGGTTGGTGGCTGGTGGTAGTTGTAGTAGTTTCCGTCCATGAAAGGGATGTGTGCATGCTCTCCAACATAACCCGCTTATTCATAAGGATATTCTGTCAACATATTCATGAATGGATCATTTTGAAACGGATACTGATTTGGATCCAAACTCATATTCTGGTTCAAATTCATATCATAGTTTCCTTGTTGAATCTGATGATTAAAATCAACAGGAGCTTGGTATTGAACCGGCTCCTGTTGATTTTGATTCAAATTCATATTCTCAAACTGAAAATGATCACTAAAACCAGTAGGGACATAGGGCTGAACCGGCTCATACTGATTCTGATTCATAGGAAGACCGGCACCTGCAACACCAAGAGCTTGGTAGTGAACCGGCTCTTGTTGATTTTGATACAAATTCATATGCTGATATTGAACATTATCACTAAAAACAGTAGGGATATAAGGCTGAACCGGCTCATACTGCAACTGACTCATAGGAAGACCGCCACCCGCGACAGCAAGACTCTGGTAGTGAACGGGCTCATACTGATTCTGAGTCATAGGAAGACCGGCACCCGCAACAGCAAGAGCCTGGTAATGAACCGGCTCTTGTTGGTTTTGATTGAAGTTCATATTCTGATATTGAATATGATCACTAAAACCAGTAGGGACATAGGGCTGAACCGGCTCATACTGATTCTGGTTCACATTCATGTTATGAAATCCAGTAGGAACATTAACCGCAGCTTGATCTGCAACAACAGGAAGATTGGCACCCGCAACAGCAAACAGAGGAGGAACAGTTACCGCAGCTTGATCAGCAACAACAGGAAGATTGGCACCCGCAACAGCAAACAAAGGAGGAACAGTTACCGCAGCTTGATCTGCAACAACAGGAGGATTGGCACCCGCAACATCAAACAGAGGAGGAACAGAAGAAGAAGACTCACCATATTCTGTAAGGAACTTCTTCCTGGCATTAAGCTGATTAAGATATTGATCAGTAAAAAGACTTAAATCTTGAAGGTCCCTTGCACCATACTGTTGCTCACTCATCTTGCCTCCAACGCAATCAAACATAAAATGCTTAAGCTGAGTTTCTCGGTTTTCACGACGTAGACTCTCTAGTTTGTTTTGTTCTTTGGTGATTTGGTCCCGCAAGAAAGTCTCATGACTCATCATCGTCTTGGACCGTTCTGTCGCCGGCTTCTCCATGAACTCCGAAATCACCTCTTGAACACCTTCGGTTGACGGCCACACCGTTGGATTCTCGAACGGACTGTAGATTACCGCACATGCTTTGATGTCACAGAGAGTTGTCAGCTCGTGGAGTTTCTTCCTTATCCCTGCATTCCTCTTCCTGAATGTGGCTCTCCGAAAGTGTCTATCAGGTATGAGTACTAACTTAGTCTTCGTCCTCATTATCTTTATTTTTCTTTTCTTTGGTGTTTGTGTTTGTTTAGTTTCTTGGCCCAAGACTGTTTATATAGCAACGAAAAGGGTGATTTTTTACTCAGGGTGTGGCTTATCACGTTTCTGGACTCATTAATTTGTAGTTACAGCATTAAATCTTTTGGCTACTGTCTTATTAATTGATTAGGCCACTAATTAAAGCTATGACTAAGATTGGATTCTCTTTTCTCTTTACTAAATATAGTTTATCTTCGTATATTACTCACTTTTCTTTTAAGAGTAATATTAAGCTTTGATAAACTGTGAAAATTTCTAATATTTTAAGTGTTTTTCTTTTCTTTTCGAATAGAGTTTTACAGCTTAATTTCCATGTAAAATCATGAATATATAAAAGCTTAGGAACTTTGTTTATCTATAGTAAAATTATTTCGGGAAAGAATTAACGTGTCTTACGAAATATTTAGAACGAGCGAAAATTTTGAAATATGTAGACATTAAAGGAAGCCTACATAGAAAAAAGTTTGTAAACCAATATAATAAAATAATAAATATCATTAAAATTTCTATCATGTTTTAATATATAAAAAATGCTCTTTTATATGTATAAAAATTTATCTTTACAATAATAAAATATAAAAAATAATAATAAAGTAATAAAGAAATTTTTCCTTATAAAATATTAAAATCACAGATTTAGTTATATGAATTAAATTTTTAATAAAATATTTTTAAAAAATCTGCCATGGCCAGAAGGTCCATCTAATTTTGTTTAGTCAATAAGTTGATTTTAATTAAAAGGAAATAAGGGTAAAACTGTCTTTATACATTAATATAATAATATATATGGATTTTTTCCATCTTTTGACTTATACACTAATATGACTATTTATGACATTAAAACGTATCAATTAATGTACACGTGTAAAATCATGATTGGATATAAAAGAAAATCAGTTATTTTAGAGATAAATTATGAATTCATGCATATATTATACCTTTTGGAGCATATATTTTTCTTAATTTGGTTAAAATATTCATTGTACTGCCAGCTAATTATGAGCTGTAAATATTTGAAACTAGAAATTTGACAAGAGGTTTAGAGCACTTCCAATGGTTTTCACATATCCCAAAAAAGTATCCCAACTTTTAAAGTCTTAATATTTTTAATAATTTTAATTTAAAAATAAAAATGAACAATTAAAAAGAGACAATTGTAAAGTTCTAGTTAGTATACCCAAAGTTCTTATTTGAGAAATTTTCTCTTCTTTCTATCTTAAATTTTTTTTTAGTTATGATTATAATGGGGGAGTATCTTATTAAGACCCTCCAATAATTTTCATTTTTATTTATATGTCTAGTTAGGATGTTTGAACTATATATATAGGTCATGTTCAAAAGTTTAGTTAAAGATTTTTTAAATATGGTAAAATAATCTTTTGAAAAGTTATAGGTCCTTATTGAGTTATATGTATATGAAATTTTTTACAAGAACAGTTTTTTGGTAATCAAGATCCATTTGATCTCTATACTTGCTATATTGAAAACAATTATGGTCTGTTCGATTTTCTTTGAGTTAGTAAGCATAATTGGCCTTTAACAATATTTTGTGTTAGTATCGGATGGCACAGTTGAACTTAAATCCAACCCAAAAAACCTCATTAGTGTCGGGATGATAGACGAAGTGAAGCTTGCCATTTTGTTATACTTATTAGGTAGTATGTACAAACGGAAACTCATTAAGGCTTTGTGCTAATTTCAAATTATCCTTAAGCCCATAATATGTACATATCCAACCAAGATAGATCCCTTCTAAATGAAGACTTCTTATACTCCAATCTTGCTAGTGACTTAATGGAAGTGTGCAAAAGATAGTGGCTTGGTGAAAATACCTGTTAGTTGATCATTTGTCGAGATGACAGCTAATGCTTCATTCAAAGATGGAAGTCGGGATAGTAACCTAATTGAGATTCAAATTAGATTTCAAGAAAGTAGTAATTAAAATGATTCTAGTCTAGTATATTATAAATAGATTATGGTTTTGGACATTTTTGTTTTGAATATACCTTATTTTGTAAAGTATTTTCTGGAAGAGACTAATAAATTTAATCATAATCAATCGTATCAATTTTTTTTCCCGGATTAAAAATTTGCTTTTCACCGTGAAGTTATGAACAAAATTGTATGAATTCGTACTTTAACTGCAATATGTTAATACATTTACAACATCTCAGGCTTCATAATTTAAAACCTTCAAAGTAAAGGAGAAGCTTCAGGTGGCACGCATCGAACTAGGAAGACCCTCTAAATCAAGGAGAAGTATCAGAAGGCACTTTACTCAAACACCACAGTCTACTGCTTCTACTTGGAGTTGTATTCACTGAATTACTTGCCTTAGCATCTGCAAACAAAAAATCTAAACCAGTCTCTGTCCCATCGGCTTTGTTCATGTCATCGGTTAAAGAATGCCTTACACGGGACGAAAGCAGAGGTCTCTCAGGTGTCCTATAAGGGTCACGGGAGCTAGGGAAGCAACTCGGTGGTGCAGGAGAGTTAGGGTTGCTTAAAGAATCTTCTTTCAAGATTTCTCCCATTCTTGAAAGAATCCGGAAAGCTAGATTCGCAAGTGTTCGGGAATATGCTTCGAGAACCGCATGACCTATGTCCTGAACACAGAGAAGAAAGATGTTTCAGACCATTGGACTAAGAAAGATGTAGTTAGTTTTGTTTATTTATACCTTGTCATATTGGATCTTTGTAGCATCAAGAAACGAGTGAGGGAGATTAGGGTGTTTGGATTTGATCTGAGTTCTAAGCGCTTCTGCTCGGTTCAAGAGTGACTCATTGCGACCAATTTCAGACAACGGATCTTTAGCGAATGACCACGATGCTCTTACAGGGGATTTACCATTGCTGCCTTGTTCTGTAATCCTTTCTTTCCAAGCAAACATAGCAGATTCTAACTTGTTAACTGTCTCGAGTGCTGCATGTTCGGTTCCCAGATTGAGCGATATAAAGATTTCATCTACTGTTGCAGATTCCACAGCCAACATCTTGTACAGTTCATCACCGAGGCTGTTCTTTCCAGACTGTTACAAAACAAGATTTTAGAGGTAGTTGTATAATTATGACTATCACAAGGGATAATAAAGAGTGCAAGCTTACTTTAGGTATTGCTTCCTTGATAACAATGGGAACTGGCATTTCAAGAAGAATGTTTTCGTTTATGGCTTTTGTAGCTTTGAAGACTTGATAAACAACTTTTCCTTTGTCAAGCAATTTCTTCCTTCCTGAGTTAGAGAGTCCAGGTTTAGGCACTTGTGGCGATGGAAGCCACCATCGTTTGCTCTCACTTGTACTCTTGTTCTTCCCTTCAGCTCTACTACCAATCTCAGAATACCAAAACTCTGTGTTCACCATAGAATCCAGTGTCTCCTGTGGAGTTGTAATGCAACTTTAATCAGATCAGGAAATAGAAGAATAAGAAAAGACAAGATTAACAAAAGAGATAATCCGCTCACAATTAGCATTGAGTCCAACTTCTGAAGAGCTGGGAGATTCATATGAATGTCTGCGCGGGCTTTCGGAGTCATTATCTGTTAAAACAAGGATTCAGCTCAGTTTCTTCCTCTGGAGTATATCTATTTATTTTAACACCTTAGCTACGTACCTCAAGTGATCTTCCATTGGCATCATTTTGCTTAGAAGGGACTAACTCAATCATGTAGTTAGTTGGAGAAAGTAGCCAATCCATTTCCCTTCTCCATTTCTGTTTCTTCTCTTCACACAAAGGTTCCAATTTCCAGAGCTCGCCAAAAATCGACGCTGCAAATTCATTAAAGTCAGTTACTCTTAACAGTTCACACGAAACCTCTAACCATATCAAAGAACATAAAGCTTAAGAATGCTAGGAAATTGTAAAACATACTAGCAAGATGTGTTACAGCATTTGACAAAGCCAAAGCTACTTGGACACCCTTACATCCCCCAGTGACATCTTCGCCGAGCAATAACTTAGAAAATTTCTCCTTCATAGCTTCCACATCCAAATGACAGTACACATACCCTGGTTTCTCCTTAGCATCAAAATGTTGGCTACTGCCATAGCCTTGTTTCTTCTTCTCCTTAGCATCAAAATGTTGAGACCTTCCAGATAAGTTCAAACCATCGCAACTGTGTTCATCATTCTTCATCGGTAACCATTTCGAAGAAAAAGAGCTAGAGGCATCTTTGCTTGATGAACAGCTTGAAAATGCATCATCATCTAACGAATCTGTAAGACATCCATCTCCTCGACTTGTTCCACTCTCTTCTTCATATGATTGATTATTGATAATACAAGTTTCCAAGCCATAATATGTAATCATTTCTGAAAAGAAAGGGGTACACCACCCAGTAAGAACTTTAACACATATACTTTCACCTTATATACTGTAGACTACAAAGTGGTAAGACACCGAAACTTGCACACTACAAAGAGATTGACAAAGGTAAAAGAAGAGGTCAACAATAGAAAACTAATTAAACACTGCGTATCATTAAGAGACCGTTCAGATTTTGACTATAAAGAAAACCCCACCTAGTACATCTATCTACTTCTTGTCTCATTCATCAAAAATGAGAATCAAGCAAATGGTATCACTAGACACGTTATTTATGCAGACTAGTGTTGTGTTTTCTATACAAGAAAAAACAAATGATAAAAAAGGAATAAAAGTCGTTGTGTTCCCTCTAGTCTTTAATAGCTAAAGTCAAGACTTTTGCTAACCCAAGACTGCTAAACAATTAAAATGCTTCCATTCTCAAAAGGAAATGTATAAAAAAGTCTCAAAAACAATTGAGTTAGTATCCCCATGTGGTGAAAATTTCCAAACGGACCCACTACAAAGACTTTTTATAACTTGTCACGACATGGCATTTTTTCAAACGTTCAAAAGCATACTATAAAAACATCATTATTTAATCAAGCACCAGTGATTTGATTTAATAATGATATCTACCCTTGAAATATGAGAGTTTTGTTTAGTCTTAATAACCATGTGAAACCAATAAAACTACCTACTCTTGGCAGTTTCTGAATAAATATGATTTTAAACAAATGAAAAACTTAGAGGACCCTCAAATCCTGAAACCCCACCTCCTAAGAAACAGGGTTTGGTTTAGATAGGTTATTTGATCATCACATAAAATGCTCTCGCATCATATTAAATTAAGGCATTGATGTCTCGTGGAAAGCTACAGACTTCACGCCTTATTTATTACATGAATGACCTGGTTGGTGTAGATCTTTAAAGGGTCTGAATATTGGTCCCATACCAAAACCTAAACCGGTCACAAGACCACTCACTTTTGTTTGAAAACTATACACCCAACAGTTATAGTCTAAATATTCCATATCATGCCCATAAATGCAATACCTAAAAGCTAAAAAGGTCACCATTGTAGCTATAGATTCATACTTTAAGTAAGCATCGTAAGTGTAAGAATGCAAGAATAGAGATTGGTTAAATCAGTAACTTACTATCTTGTTCATGTTCATCGAAATCGATACTAATCTCCCTCTCCCTGCTACAGCAAGCCAACCTTCTTCTCATCAGCATCATCCTTTCTTCTCTTTTGAATTCTTTTGTTGAACCAGAGAGAAGAACAAAAGCCAAGTTCTTTTCTATCTTTATCGCCAAAAAAACAAGTTTCTCCTTCTTAATCAGATGATATTAAATACACCAACCATCTTGTCCCTGCATAGAAAATTAATTACACATTAAAGATTTTACAGTCAAAGTCAATTAAAATAATTTTTAACTCATAAAGTAAAAAAGCTAACAGCAAAATCAAAATTTTAAACTTAGGTTTGTTCTTCATTATCAGCTAATATGCAACAAAACAACCACTATGCAACAATGAACAATGGAAGAAGACAAAATCATGCTTCACCATTTTAGAATATTATTAATCATACACAAAGAGACAAGAAGGAAGAATTCTTTTTTTCAACTGTACAATGAAGATAAGGCAAAACAAAAACTGAAACTCACTTGTGCCTTTTTTTTTTTGGTACTAATCAGCTTTTTTCTAATGGGGTTACTAATACAACTTTTAAGGAAAGGATTAGTAATGATGTAAAACTTTTAGTATAAAGAGGACCTTTAGCTACTTAAAAAGGCAACAATCTCAAAGTTCTTTAACTAATCTCAAAATGAAATCTTTTAAACAGATTTAACTACAAAGAATGAAACCCTAAACCAAAGAACCTAACAAAGATTTGGCTGATACATAGATCAACAAGACCTAGAACTACACTAAGAGAAACATGAGATAGATTTTGAAGAAACATTGTAAAAGAAATTTGAGCACAAACCTCAATTTCTGAAGCGAGCTTATAGGAAAAATCTAGAGTAGAAGACGATGTACTAGATCAAGTAGAATCTGAGCTTTAGAAGCAACCACATTCGTCCGTACAGTAACTGAGGTGTAATAACTGAGATGATTCCAAAAAAGAATGATCGATGGAGGAAGAAGAAGAAGAAGAAGTAGTAGAGGAATGGGTGAGAGAGAAGTAGAGAACATTTATTGTGGAGGAATATTTTTGTTGACAATGGAAAATAAATATTTGTTTTTGAAAATTAGAGATAGTGAAATAATAACAGCCGTAGGATCTTTGTTGAGCTGTTAGACGGTCGTGATATAGTGAAAGGGTTTGATTTGACAAAAGATCGAATAAAGTGGTCAGATTTATAAAATTTCAAAAACCTATTTACCGGATACTAGCGCCGCTGGTGAGAGACAATATGTATATAGACAAGACCAAATTTGGATTATATCAAAAAGATTAAACCATGTTTAAAGATACACTATCATGTAGTAATAAAAATTTCAAATCTTACTCAAATAAGAAATAATAATACAACGATGTCAAAACTGGAAAACCAGAATCATACCCACCCAGTTTCAGGGTTTATCTCTGCTGCTATGAATCATCAGTCCTCTTTCAATACCAAACACCATGAATCATCAGTCTTCTTCCATTGGTACTTCAGGAATGTCAAACCTGTCTTCTTTAGCCGGTACTGGGGCAAGTGACTTGTTGTCAAGGAAATAACATAACATGGCATAACATACTCAGATTTATATAATCACGCTCTTAAGGTAATTTCAAATAGAAATTAGAAGAAAAAAAGGATATAATTATCCACCATAGGATCTTCTTTCTCTCCACGGTTTCTGCTATCCTTAAGCTCTCTCAGAATCTCAGGAGTAACCTACAATCAAACAATGATAACCCCAATAAGTGGTGATCTACAAAACAAAAAACTTTCAAAAAATTTAGAGGTAGAAGAAGCCTTACAAGATGGTGTTTTTGCCTCTGGAGGAGAGTTTGGAGATGTTCTTTGTCTTCCTTTAGTATTTCATACTTGTACCTGCACATTGGCTAAAGCATGAGCTTACAAAATAACTTAAAAAGTTTTGTTTGATTTGTCAGACATCTTTGTAAGGACTAAGGCGAATATTACCGTTGCACAAAGGTAAGAAGAGACTGGTGCCAAATCACAGGCATAACTCTTATATCGTCAACAAATCTCATGAAGTGAGCAACCAATGCATCAAGCACCCGATACGGCATACAATATTTCTTCTCCAAAAGAACTTTTATAAAGTAACTGCGTCGTAAGAGATTATCAGCACATTCTCACAACTATTTAATTGAATGGGAGAAGGCAATCTACTATCTAACTCTCTCTATTATAAAAGTCAAGAGAATAGTACACGTTACCTTGTTGTGCCACAATAATCCATCTCAGCCAGTCTGTTCAAGGCAACACTGCAGTTCATGTAAAGAAATTAATAATTTGAAACGAATAATCTGAAAATTGTAGAAGATGTTCTATTTATGCAATCTTTGTATCGCATACCATGAGTGAAGCATAGGGATCGAACACTTTTCAAGAATGCTCCCTATAATTACAGCTTCTCTGAGATTGCATGTCCCCGACTGAATAAAGAAAAACCCAAGGAACTAGTAAGAAAACTAGTCACATTCTGAAATAGTTACTGTAGTAAGTTCAGGAGGAGGAATATATACCTTACAAAGCGGGAATAGTATCCCTTGATTGAAAGCACTAGGCTTATACAGTGACTTTTTCAGAGCCTGGTACAGAGCAAAGTGCAGCTTCTTGTGCTTTCTAATATCCTCTCTCACTCGCGGAAGCAAAACATAGTTATAAAACCGTTGAACTTGTCTGTCTTTCAAGTTGGAAGCAAAGATCCTTGTGGCTTGATACAATGCGTTAGGTGACCATTTCTCTGGCTCAGTCAAGTATAAAACATCCTCCCAGTGTTCCATTGAAGTAACAAGCTTAAATGCTTTTGGCAATTTCCCAACTGTATACTCACTCATAAACTTGCCAACACTGCATAACATCATCTCAGAAACTTGAGAACCACTTCAAAATATCGCAGAAGGAATGGATAGAACAAAACATTACCCTTTATATAACTTAGTTATTGCAGGGTCCATTTTAGGATCGGGACGCTCTTCTGCAACGGAAAGGTATCAACTTTACAATCAGCAAAGAAATACAAAATGATCAAACAAAAGCTGCAGAAGCAAACCAACCTTCAGCTAAGTCAGCATCCTTATCTTTGAGCTTCTTGATAATGATATCAGTAAGCGTACGTTGAGGAGGAGCATTCTTATTTAAGAATGACTCAAACAACTTCTCATCATCCTCATTAATCTCCTCCTAATATAAGTTACATAACAATATCAAAACATAAACATGAAAGACTCAATTTTGGCATCGTTCTAAGCAATTCAATCTAGAGCTTCCATAAACTAATGCTATATAGAATCAAGATACTCACTTGCTTATCGAATTGGCTCTGGTTTTCAAAGGTTCCATCAAAATCATCAATATCATCTTCTTCCTCCTCCAGAATTTTCTGCTCCTCTCCAGCAGTCGCAGCGCCGGCAACAGCAAAAGCGGCGCTACTAGGGTTTCTCTCGGCGTTCTCTTCATCAGCAACTTCCTTTTGTTGGGCAAGAGCTTGTTTCATGATCTTCTCGCTCATACCAGCTTCAATCAACTGCAAAAATACCCAAATTATCGATCAATTGAAACATTCTAAAAGCTTGAAATTTGAAAAAATGACGAAACTCACCTTTTCCTGTTTCTGATGGGTTTTTGGAACCTTTGATCGTTTCCTGGAAGAAGCGACGGAGGCGTCATCGGAGATAAAAGGTTGAGTGTTGACAATTCGATCTCGCTTCTTCGCCATTGTTGGTGAAAGAACGATGTTTTCCACAGGACGGCACAGGTGAGAAAGAGTAGCAATCCAGGAATCTAAAACCTTTTGTTAAAACCCTAATTGATTTTGTTTTAAAAAAAAAAAACTTTTTTGGGTAAATGGATTTACGGGTTGGGTTATTAAACTTATGGATCTTTAATTCAGCCCATTAGGCCCAACTATATTTTTATCATATGGGTCATCTTTTTTAAGCAGTGAAAAGTGTCATACGACCTACTTCCTACTACATGTAAGTTTGATGGATCATGGATTCATGGCAGGCCCGGTCCTACTTGGGGACCAAAGCAACAAAATAATTTTTTTAAGGTTATTATAAAACGTTTCAAATTTTTGGGGGCTTTTTTAATAAAAATAATTTGTTTGGGGACCTATTTGAAACTATTTTTTCTTGCAAAACTTTTGAGAAAATTTAGGGGCCACATTCATTTATTTCTCTTATTAGCCCCCTTCAGGGCTTGCCCTGATTCATGGGTCTCGGATAATAGAACGAGTAGCATGAGCTAACTATGTAAGATATAAAATATTAAAATCTATGGATAATATACGATATATGGATAGCCGTTTTTCTTCCAATTTATCAAAAATTCTATGGACATTGGAGGAGTTTGAAGGGAGAGCAAGATATAAAATCTTGAATTCGTTTCAATTTATGTTTATAGGATGAAGAATACTGGACAAATTTTTTTTTCCAAAGAGTTTATAGGCTGTTGGCGGAATCAAAAAAGGAAAAAATGTAATTTACATCGGTTTCTACTAATATTTCACTAATCATGATGAAAAATATATTATTATTATTAAAAAAACATGTATGTCATTATTAATATTACCCATTTATCATAAAGTAAAAAAAAACATATCATATAGATCAAAAATGTAGTAATAAGAAAAGACTAAATTAAAATTCTAAACTAATAAAAGTTAAGTAGCAAACAAAACTAAGTTGCAATACCCAAAAAATTTTAGTCGTTATCAAGTAATGATTTTCTTTTCTACTAATTTTCTCTCTTTTTATACTAATCGTGAATTCATAATTCATAAGCATTTTAAGGGAATCAAAATGATCATGTGATGATGTTATCTCACATCAGAAAGGCTTCCCCGGAAAAACTCCGCCCAAAACTTTGAAAATGAGTTTACAATTTTCGAACTTACATGTTACTTCATTGACATATAATCTGCATGTAACCGATTGAATACATTCAAAAATACAATCTCATTAATCCTTTATTTACCGTTCATCTAGTATAAACTTATTTGCTTACTTTCGTGGTATGCGTATGTATTCAAGTTGGATTATTCTAACAATGCTTTAGAACGGAGAATAAATTAGTGGGAGACAAAAAGGAAATAGGCGTGACCCAGAGTTGGATTAATTGTAGAATTAATTAAATTAGATTAGCACTTTAATCAAATTAGTTTAAAAGTTTTCAACTATATATATGTAGTTACGAACTTCTTCTTCTTTTTATGTAACGTAATTAGGAACTTCATGTGGAAAATCGTGAAATTTTAGTTGGTTCTTCATATTTCTTTTCCAAAATCTTGACGAAAGAAAGAAACTTTTAAAATTCCAATAGACTCATGTTCCGAACTTTTTGGTATGATATATTCATCGACATCGTATTCTGAAAAGGCATTATGCCTTGATGGTCTTATTATTGGGATCTAATATTTTCTAATTATACTCAATAATTAATGAGGAAAAGAAAAAATAAACTAAACTACTAAATAATGCGAAATTTTTATCTTTTTGTTCAAAGATATAGGTTATTGCGGCACTACTGTTTTTCTATTTTTGTGTTTGTATACCAATGAAACATAATGAGTGTAGGAGTTCAACATAACACTAAAAATTATTTAAATTTAATTAATTTGATAGAAATTTGTTTTGATCGTTGTATTATACTGTGTCTAATATTTTTTGAGAAAAAGCACTGTTATTATTACTTGAATATGTATGTATTTTTAAAAATAATATTCTTCTACTTATTACTAATTATTTACTACTTTCATATTATAATTTAATTTGTTTTATAATATTTTTATAAACTACTAATCACTAGATCATTTTAGTGTTTATTTATATATTTATTTGTGTAAAATATACATTCCATAGCTCTATATACCATGAGTTATCTTCAATTAAACTGTCAAAGGAAAAAAGTGTTTGAAGACTTTTTTGTCTTAAGAAATTTTGAATTGTCTTGATTCTAATCGATGTTTACCAACTAAAATTAAAAATATCTACTTCAATAATGTTTAATATATCTTCCTTATTTGTTTATATGAGGATCCTAGTCTAGCTATACTACATATAAGCAAAACAACAAAAGTTTCAAATTTTGTCATGAAATTTTTATATATAAAAATGGAATCATATATCAGTAATGATCCTTGGACCCCATCTTAATTATATGTAGCCACACACATATTTTCGTGATTGTGGTTTGATTATTAATGATATCCTCAAACTCACTTTAAATATTTTTCTGTCAAGTGTGAACTATAAAATGAAGTACTATACCACAAATTAATGTTATATCATTCAATTTTTCACTCACCCTTTTTGTTCCATCACCATGTGAGGTTTTTCACTTCCAAATATAAACGAACTAAAGCATTTTTACAAATACATGGTTATGGATGTTTATATAAAAATAAAGACAATTTTCAAAATTTAACGAATTTGTAATTTTTAGATAGAGAATGGGCATACGGACTAATCAAGTGTTACTTCCATATACAATTAGTTTCTTACGCAGCATGAAAGCAAAAGTTCATCTTCATGAGAATTTCATTACTCCAAAGTTTCATCTTTCTGAATGAGCATTAGTCCAAAGATTGGTTCTTCCAAACCAAAACCCAAATTTGTTTCCCCACTATTCTATATATGGGCATTGGACAGATCGCTAAGGTTACTAGAAATTATTTCATATGTCCAATTCTCCTAGTAGATGAGGATGGAGTATGAGATGTTGAATTTATGTGTATGCTTAAATCATGTTGGATAACTGTATTATTTATCGGCAATATCATCAACACCTCATAGCAGTTATGATTGATTTATCTGATGTACTATCACCAACACCTTAAACGACATTTAATTTAAAGTGGAGGAATTAAGTGTTGTTATAGTTTTTTTTAACACTAAAGTGTTATAATATTTATTCACAAAAAATATTAGCTAAAATGTTTTAAAATTTCATACAATCATCACACATTAAGTTTGACAACGTAACATTTTCAGACACCCTCTTGTTTTTTTCTTACAATTTGAAGATTTACCATTCTTCTTAATATTCTACTACTCTGTCATTGATCACTTAGTACTATGTTTGAATGGTGGCTTTAATATACGAGTGGCTGTTGGAATCTGTTCTCATCTTTATGTGAGGATTCCTCGAATAGGCCATTTAAGGTGGACGTTCCCTTAAATGAAAAAGAATGTAATTGATGGTGACTTAGTGGGTTTTCATTCATAATTTAATGTCCGCTTGTGGAATCTTTATTCTCAATAATTTACACTACATACATATGTGAACGTGCTTTAAATTTCGGCCAATAGATAGGGAGAAGTACACATATAAAGAGAGAGAGTAACAAAAACATCTGGCATGTTAAGTGGACAAAGGCACAAAGCATTTCTTGATTAAATATCCAATATGCGTATATCTGATATATGTAACTCATGATTTCCTTCTAAAAGAAGAAATCTTGAGTGTTATTCATATCGAGGCCAATGCCATTTTTGGTAAGTATTAGTGGGAGCATGCTCCTTTTCTTATTTCAAAGTATCATCAAATTGACTATGATACGACAAACAATGCCATGTTCGAACACCAACTCCTTTTAATGGAATCACAGTTTTAAACGAAACAAGAGGAAATACAAAACAAAACATAGGACTTTTGGGGTCCACTAATGGAGCCTTCTTAAGTAGCATCCTTCTCCCTTGTGTTGATGAGAAGAAGCTCAATCATTTCCTCTAGAATTCTATAAGTTCTTTTTTCTTATAAATTTGTTACACTTTTTAAGGTTTTGATTGTTCGATATTTATAGTGTTTTCACTAAGCTTTAAGTTATTGAGATGGTGAACCGTGATAATTCTATTGTGGCTTTATCCTTTTTTATGCTCTTCTTGCTTGTGTTACATCTGCATTTTGAAACTACAACAGCTGCGCGAAAACCAGTTAGAGTGTTTGGTCCGCCAAGTTCTATCGAGTGGTCACCACCATCACCACCAAAGGATGACTTTGAATGGTTCGAGATCAATATATACAAGAACATTGAACAAACTGCATTCCGACCCACTGGTCAAGGTCCTAGCCAAGGCATCGGACACAAGGATCCACCTGGTGCTCCATAAAAAAACAAATACTCGTATCCATATTTGGTTTGAGAAACTGATGTTCTTGGTATTGATCCTTCTTTTGTGTTTCTCTTTATGCAAACGGTTTTATTTTATTTTATATGGAGTGGTTATGAATATGAATCAATTAAAAGAAGGATGGGTTATATTTTTGTTCTTACTTACCAAAAAGGTGAGATCAATCTCCCATTATTTTATTTTTTCTAGTCCGCACACCACTACTTTGTTACAATTAATATATTGATAATTTAACACAATTACTAAAATTGAAGTATAACTAGATGTGAAAAACATCGTCCAGAACAGAAGTTAATTAAATACCACTTGTACGTCTGCATCTTCAAAGGCAGATATCGACATTTTGATGCCTTGATGTCAAAGGTATCGACATATGTGTATAACACCTCGATTTACTTGTCACCCTCAAGATAGGTTTACTCCCTTGGAGTATCTTTCTAACTCTCTTCCCAATGTATAACAATGCTTCCCGATATCTCTTTATCTTTAAATCACTCTCTTCTTTCCCGTCTACGTTTCTAAACTTTTTTATATTTATCTCAACATTTAACCTTATTCATAAATTAATGTCTAGGACCACAAAACCTATTTCACAATTATTTTTTTGGTAAATAATCCAATTAACAAGTTTATTATGTGTTTCAAGTGCAAAAGAAAGGGATATATTTGGTTATGTAATAAAAGTATACATGGACCACCAACCCCTAATTAACATGTTTACTTGTGTGTTTTGTATTATCGAAAGGGTAATATTTAGCTATCTAATAAAGTATTTGCATATTTATTTCGTTTGTTTAATGTAATACAATATACATGGATCATAAAACCCTAATTTACATGTTTACTTGTGTGTTACAAGTGTTAAAGAACGCGAGTGTTTTGGCTATATAAAGTATACAAAGCCCAAGTCCATCAAATCACAAAGTAATGTCTCAATTACTTCTCTTCACCATCTTAGTATTTTCTTCCGTTTTTGTAATCGGATCCTTAAGCTTCATCCCACCGCCTCACCCATTTGATCCCTTGACTGAGATCGAACTCAATCTCGTCCGTAACATCATCAACGAAAGGTACCCCATTGGTCTGGAACATAGGTTCACTTTCCAGTACGTGGGTCTCAACGAACCCGACAAGTCCCTAGTCTTATCCTGGGTTTCATCACAATACCACAATGTCAAGTCACCACCACGTCAGGCATTCGTCATCGCTCGAGATCACGGAAAGACCCGAGAGATCGTCGTGGACTTTGCCTCTCAAGCCATTGTTTCGGAAAAGATTCACGTAGGAAATGGTTACCCTATGCTTACAATTGACGAGCAACAAGCAACCAGCGAGCTTGTTCTCAAGTTCAAGCCGTTCCGTGACTCAATCAGGAGACGTGGCTTGAACGTGTCCGAGGTTGTTGTCACGACCTCAACGATGGGATGGTTTGGTGAGGCGAAGCCGGAGAGGCTTATAAAAAAGAGACCGTTTTATCTGAATGGGTCGGTGAACACTTACCTTAGACCTATAGAAGGAATGACGATAATCGTTAACCTTGACCAGATGAAAGTAACGAAGTTTAGAGATAGGTTTACGAGTCCTTTGCCTAATGCTAAGGGAACCGAGTTCCGTATCTCGAAGCTAAAACCGCCGTTTGGCCCGTCGCTTCAAAACGCCGTCCTTTTTCAGTCGGAGGGGCCTGGGTTTAAAATCGATGGACACACGGTCAGGTAAAACTAAAATATCTGTTTTTAGCTATATACTGAAAAATTCATATTTTATAGAAAAACGATATTGTATCTATTAAAAAAAAAAAAAAAAT
>Ga0041059_1000925_pt1 | contig 23238 bp, 13 predicted proteins | sample AraColnosormetaG_FD_56232 | JGI IMG/M metagenome (GOLD analysis project Ga0041059, IMG submission 56232) | Arabidopsis roots microbial communities from North Carolina, USA - Col MF nosort | ecosystem: Host-associated > Plants > Roots > Unclassified | place: USA: North Carolina | collected... | reverse complement strand
CCAAGAAATAAGAAACCCAAACGTTATGCGGTTTGGAGATGATTAATGACGTGGATTATGGTAATGACATGGAATGATGACATGTATAATCACTGTTTTTTTATTTAATTTTTAGTTAAAAACGAATTAAATAATAATAATTAATTAAAACTAGTTAGGGGTGTTAATTGTAATTACACAATTACTAAAAACATCTGAGTAATAAAAAAAAGATGTGTTCTATTTTAGGAATAAACATACAAATGTGTTTTATCTTAGGAATTATTTCTTAAAAAATCTTGTAATTTTTAGAAATAAATATCTGATCTCTTCCCAATAACAATTTTTGTCCCATTAGTACCAAAACCATATTTCAATTTGGGATTTATTTCTATAATATCAAACCCGAATTTTGTAAACCGAACCGGGACAGGATAATGGGACAAATGAGCACTTGTATTATCACGTGCATTAATCATTCACCAGTTTTATAGTAGATCACAGTGGTTCATATGTATCTAGACGCAAACTTTGAATCATTCATCAACGCAATCTAAGTACAAATATAGATCTCACTGCAATGTTTCAAGCACCAACCTGATCATCATCAAAACCATTTCATCCGTAGTGGTCAATGGCGGCTTCTCCGTTGGTGGTTCAGAAAACAGAGGAGGAGTGGCGTGCGGTTCTTTCTCCGGAGCAGTTTCGTATTCTTCGTCAAAAAGGCACTGAGTACGTTTTTGTTTTGTTTTTCTTTCCCTTTTGGTATAATTTCTTTTAATGAAATTTTGGGAATGATTTTGATAGTGCCCTTACGTATGTTGGATTAGCCATTAGACTTGAGTAATTTAGGGTTTCATAATTAGCATCATACATGTGAGTATGTGACCTTTTGATTTGAGTCTTTTTACCCAAGAATACCTACGTGGCTTGGATTCAGAACATTGTTGCTCGTTTAATATATTAATTAGGCTGCAAGCAACCGTTGAAAGATTATTATAGATGTAGAACCAATTAGGGAAATTGGATGATGTTTTGTTTTTGGAATTTGGTTTTGTTTGTATCATATATAAGGAGAGTATTGATTCAGTGTTTCACTGTTTCATATAAGTAGTTTATTGAAGTATGTAATGATCTCAATGTTCTTAAGGTTTGTTGTGTTTTTGTTGTTCAAAATATTTTAGAAAGCCAGGAACTGGAGAATATGACAAGTTTTTCGAGGAAGGAATCTTCGATTGCGTAGGATGCAAGACTCCTCTTTATAAATCAACCACGAAGTTCGATTCCGGATGTGGCTGGCCAGCTTTCTTTGAAGGACTCCCTGGTGCCATAAACCGAACCGTAATGATTCTCTTTTGTATGTCTACTTTAGGTTAAATTTTGGTGAATGTTGGTAACTAAAATCTCTTCTTTTTTCTTTCTTGATTCTACATTTATCAGCCTGATCCAGATGGGAGAAGAACTGAGATCACTTGTGCTGCGTGCGATGGACATTTAGGCCATGTTTTCAAAGGAGAAGGTTACGGTAATCCAACCGATGAACGTCATTGCGTTAACAGTGTTTCGATCAGTTTTAACCCGGCAAAATCTTCCTCTATAATCTGAGGATATGATTGATCGATCATACAACATCTTCTAATCAGATTGTGTTGTTAAAATTGTCATCATGTAGTGAATATGCACTTTCTGTGGTGGTCAATATAATGCAACAAATAATAAGACTCATTAGATATTGGATGGTTACTGGTTTCTCTTAATATGTTATAGAACATTTAATAACGATTTAATTATCTAAGGGATCATTACTAGTGTTTCTTAATTATAACTCTTTAGAACTGAAAAAAAATATTATAGAGATTTCGTTTTGACAGAAAAAAACTCAAACCGATCCATTTTACTTTCCATTTTGAGTGTGTTGATTTTAAAAAATATGATACGTTTTTATTACTAATGAAAATAGAAGATATTATTTCCAATAGTGGATCTCATATGTGTATCCATATCATTATTTTCATAATTGCGTAAAATATCTCGTTTCATATATATTTGTGTGAGATAATGGGTTGAGATTAGGAGTGGGCATTCGAGTAAGCGGGTCGGGTTTGGGTAAAATCCAATCGGGTACGGGTTTTTCGGGTAGATAAATTTAGGACCCAATAGGGTAAATATAAAATATCGGTTCGGGTTTAATCGGGTTTGGCTATAAATTTTTGGGCCTTATTTTGAAACTGATAGCCGGATTTCCGGGTAAATACCCAGATTTTTCGGGTAAATACCCGGATTTTCGGGTAAAATTTCGTGTTTCAGGTAAAATTTAGATTTTTGATTAAAATATTCGGGTATTTTTGGGTTCGGGTTTGGATCGGGTTCGGATTCGGTTTTTCGGATAGAGGAATTTAGGACCCAATAAGGTAAATCTTCGGGTTCGGTTTCGGTTCCAATTTTTTGGGTCAGTTTCGGTTCTGGTTGTTGGTTCCGATTTTTTCCCAGCCCCTAATTGAGACGTTGGTTTGTTTGCCAATAATTTGTCATGTGGAAAAGTACTCGAATGTGTTTTTGATTCACTATAAATGGTTGTCCCGTTTTGAGTTTGATAATTCATTAGCATGTGACTATATCATATATCTATTTATTACACTAGAAGCATTATTCTCTTTTTAAAGCAATATTCTCTGTTCGAATTAAACTCTAGCTATCTTTTACATACCTACTAATGGATATTTTCATTTGGGATATCGACCAATCAAAACCACAAATTTTAGCTGATCAAGATGGGATCTCAAGTTTGGTAGGTATGGAAAAATACATACGTACACATCCAGAGAGCGAAGAATTTGTGATGAATTTCTAATAAATATATGAGTTGTTGAGAAAACAATATTTCAACTAATCTTATATTTATAATGGTCCCATGCATGATACAAACGTGGTCGTTATCTCGTCCATATGACCAGTGACCACATATGTTTCAATACGTGTTTCATCTCAATGCTTCACAACCTCCATTTGTATTGTTCCGCACAACTTAATGTTATGTACAAGTTGAATATGCTTATTATGTAGTAAAATGTAAAAGACATAAATCAATTCATTAGTAGTAAAACAATATATTCTCGTTGTCATCAGTCATTACTCATCATTTGGCACCAAAATGCGGAAGCCAAGCCAGCTGTGAATGGTAAGTATATTAATCTCTATTCACATGCAACATGCACTAGTGTGTCAGTAATTTGGTCCATGACAATACACATGTGTGATCTAGATGTCCTTGCTTCTTCAAAGGTTACAGCACAACCATATCTAGTATATTACTAGAAAGAGAAAAGAAATTTTGTTATAGCATTCATCTAAAATGATCAGAGAAAAGAAATTTTGTTATAGCATTCACCTAAAATGATCAGAACAAATCTGAATGAAAATTCAGTATATATATATTTAGACGTTTAGATTGTGCAGACAAAATGTATTTAGTGCTACAACTGATGTGTAATGTATGGACTACTTTCATAAAAAGTGCAGAATAATATGCACGGAACAATATTATTACAAGTTCTAAGATTATTCATATCTACAAAGATTGATATTTTTAATAATAAATAATTCGAGTTTCCAAATCGATTTTTACCATTTTTATTTTAAATTGAAAAAGCAAAACATTCATGCAAGAAAAGTTAAAAACAAGTTAGTGGAACCAACAAAAAAAAAACAGTGTTAATGAATGTCCCAAGTCCGAACTTTTATAATGGTATCTTTTCCCATGATTTATTCATGATTTAGACAATAATAGGGATTTACGGATTTTGCCATTTTTTGCTATAATTTTTACGAATTTGTTATTTTGTTAAAATTTTACGGATATACTATTTTTCTATATATTAAAAAATGTTCACATTTATGAGTCTTTTTTTGCTTAAATACACATTTTATAAGTTATAACAAATAATAAATTCTATAAACAAATAGAACCGATTAATTTAAATATAATAGGTAAAACACATGTTAAATCGTATTTTTATATTATAAATTTTTTTTTATTCATAAAACTTTAGACAAAAATTGCAAAATCCATAAATATCACTAAGAAAATGGCAAAATCCGTAATTGATTCCAAAAATATGACAAACTTTTGAATCTTTTAACCAAAAAAAGAAAACAGAGGTTTTTATAACAAGTTCAGTTTACAATTTTCAACGTGTGGTTTCTCTATTAGAACCAAAAGAATAATATATATCCAAACGTGCACAACGTGTCAATTTTTTTGTTACAAAATGTGAAGAACAAAAAAAAGTGTGAAAAGCTGGTTATGAGTTATGGATCTGCGCCTATAAATATACAAACATTTCTCCATCCACTCCATAGCCAAACCATACTCTCCAAAGTCCAAGCTCACAATGAACACTTCGTAAGTCTCTCTCCCTCTCTCAAAATGTTCTTTTTGTCTGAAATGTAAACACAATTTTTTGTTGCTCTCGTTGCTCAGCCCAAAAATGGAAATGGAAATGAAAATGGAAACGAAGGCGGCTCCTGAAGCTGGTATGATCAAAAAGTCCAACGAGGAGTGGCGTACGGTTCTATCTCCTGAACAGTTTAAGATTCTTAGAGAGAAATCTATTGAGTAATTAGATCCAAACTTTTTTTCTTCTTCCTCTCTTAAATTCATTTTAGGTATTTTGTTTTCTTAAGCCTCACGGTAGGTTTGATGACGTTTTTTTCTTGTTTTCGACTGATGAATGTAGAAAGAGAGGGTCAGGAGAATATGTGAAGTTGTTCGAGGAAGGAATCTACTGTTGTGTTGGTTGTGGAAATCCGGTTTATAAATCAACCACTAAATTCGATTCCGGTTGCGGTTGGCCGGCTTTTTTTGATGCTATTCCTGGCGCCATTAACCGAACCGTAAACCTAATCTCCTCTTTTTTTTTTCTTTTTTTTAATGAATATTGAATTTTTATCATAACTCTAAAGAAACCTAAACTAATCTCTGATAAATATATTTTCTATTTTCATAAAAAAAAATGGGCATGCTTGCATTTAAAACGTCTATAATAATCATTTTATGTATATTTAAAAATATTGGTATGCTTGTCCGTATTAGTCACGTGTATAGGAAAGTGCAGACGGGTTAGCTAACTATGCTTTTTTTTGTCATTAGAGTTTTATTCTTTGGAGGTTGTTCCTATTGATTTTGTTTCTGTTGTAAGCGATGATGTGCTTAGGTTGGGTCTACGTGACTAAGGCAAGTGTCTATGTAGTTTTTTTTTGAAGTTTTAATAAAATTTAGATAGATTTTTTCCCGGTGACTAGAAGCTTCATCGAGATAGGAGCGATACTACGAATAAGGTATATGGGGCAGAGTGCCCTACCAAAAAAAAAACACTAAAAAAATAATGAAGATATGTGGAGTTTAATGTAGTTATTTTGAAAAGAAATGTGATTGAATCCTAACTATACTCATCTAACCAAGCTTATAATTCGTATAATTCGTATAATTCGTATTGGGCTGCATGTTTGAGAAAGACTGACCATATTTTTTAGTATCATAAAGTTCGATCAGTAAAAATAAGAAATGATAGCTTAGTTAGATTCTAGTAATACTATCATGTTTTAATTGTTTATATATAACAATTGTATCTTACGTAATATAATTCATATAACAATTGCATGTTGTAAAATTATAAAATATCTTTTCATTTAAAAGATTCGACTAAATACATATCTCAAAAATGACATTTTTAGTATTTATTAAATAACAACAATTGTTTTTAAAACACATGCAATTTGAATTGAATGAATGAAAATAACACAACATCACTAGAATATAAATCACTACTTTAGAAAATCATAGTCAATGACATACTTTTTAAACAATATTTTTGCAGGAGGAGAGAGCTGGATTAAGATATGAGATAACTTGCACAAAATGTGATGGACATCTAGGTCATGTCTTAAAAAATGAAGGTTTTCCAACACCAACTGACGAACGCCATTGCGTCAACAGCGTTGCTCTCAAGTTCTCTTCCGCTATCACATCTCAGTGATAAACGGATCCGGTTTAGTTCTCCGGAATCAACTCTATCTATCTATGAACGTTGATTACTAAGAGACCTTTCTACTTCTGTTAGAATGAGAACGTTGTGTTCTTCAATTCATCGCATTTATGAACTATTATAAAATTGAATGTTTTGTGTTTTCATTATTTTTAGTAATGCTTATGTACGTATCATTGAAATTGTTTGTGTCATATATTGTGCCATTTTTCTATTGAGTGTTAATGTATTATCGTATTTACCAAAATTATATATAGTTATTGTCTAAGTCTGCGAATCATTTGCCATTTGGATACACATGCATGTCTAAACAAACGTACACATGGGGATGTGACCGAACTATTTTTTTGTTTGTTTGTTCTTTTAATATCATTGACGTTTTTACCTTACTTCTCAATTGTTCTTCTTTTTCCGTAATCGACACCGTAGAGTTTCGACGATGACATGACGCGGCCAAATTCAAAGCAATTTTAATCCATTCAGTTCTTGTCTATGATTAGATGCCTTGAGTTCCTTCCTGTCATCAAAACGAATTTAACTAGATCCATTGGATTTTCAATATGTTGGTGGCGGAGATGTATTTTTTTAATCGCAAACAAAAGAGATAAAGTTTGTGAAATTGGTAGAGAATGTGTTGATGGAGTTGACAGATATGGTGATGGAGTTGATGGAGAATGCTTTGATGAAGAAATCACGGTGTTGATGAAGTAATCGCGGTAAAACAAAGTGATGGAGACAGGAAAAAAAATGACGGAAACGATGATGAACGGTGTTTGAGATAGGGTAAAATTGTCAATAAAATTTTAATAAGTATCCAATCCTGTAAACCCAATAAGAGAGTGTCATTTTTCAAAATTTTTGGCCCCAAATATATCTGATTGTATAAAAGTCCCTACCAATCACACCCTATGTTTTCCGTTATTGTTTTAGTCATATATACCATATTCAAATTTTATGTAAATTTTATGTAAATATGTTCTTCAAATTTTTTAAAAAATCCTGGCTGACCCGGTCCAAGTATGTCAGTTAGCTAATAGTTGTGTTTGTTAGTCGGAGAAGTCTATTTAGCTATATACCACCTTTCATGATACTATTACTATCCCCTGTTGTTTTTTTTACTAATACGTTATTGGGATGAGATGCCATCTAAAAGGGGAACTTCTCCAATTCTGTTCGTTGGGACCACTCCAGATTTTACAATCCCGGCTTATGAGTTTTGAGACCACTCTCACTTATTTTATCTACATTTTGTAAGAGTGCCGTGTTTCATACTTAGTTATTTCTCTGATAACAAACAAATTGGGGTTCTGTTCTTAAAATATATAAAAGCCCGTGAGGCCCAACAAACGGAAAGTTTGGCCCGTGAAAGAAAGAAAAACAAAACTTATTTATTGAAAAATGACACGTGCAGAATCATTTACTAAACCAGACAATAACCGGTTAACGGTTTAATAGTTAGCAACAGAAGAACCAAAGGATTGTCTTCTTCCACAATCAGAATCTGTCTGTGTGGCTTGTAACGCTTCAATGTCAGTGAAGTCTTTAGCTATATCCACAAAAATAACATAACAAGATTAAAAAAAAGAGAGAATATTTTATCTCTCTAGACTTGACAATTTCCCTCTCTTTCTCACTCCCTATACCTGTATATGTATATAGAATCGTATATATCTGGAGAAATACACGAGGTGTTCTCGTCTCTGACGACGTGGTCTATTGTCTTCCTCAGCTTTAGTCAATTTCTTCTTTCGGAAACTTGGTTCTGTGATATTATCCAAACTTAAAGTTTGAGTCTTTAGGGTTTATGGGTGACAACAAAAGTACATGCCTTTAGGCTTTAGTTTTGTGGGTTTCATCTCAAAATGGCAATTAGTACTATGTTAGGGTCCATCTCTTGTTGCCCCTCTCCCAAGGTATTTCCTTCCTTGTGCTTACTTGTGTATCTGTCGACTGAAAAACCTCTCCTTTATGTATTTAAGTTTATGTGCAAAGCCTTAATTGGTGATTGAATCCTTAGTTCTGATTTGATTTCAGGGGTATGAGATGGTGAAACAACATAGTGTTCGATTAAAGCATTGCGTTTTCACGGTGAAATCGAGTGTGCCTGTGTATTCGGAAGGCGTAAACGATGGGATTAAGTTGCATTCTTTTGGGAATTTAGTTAAAAAGAAGGTTTTTCTGGATACCTCTAAGAGATTCTATTTCCAAGGGAGATGGTCTGAATCGTCAGGGAGGAGAGTGGAGACTTATGCTGGAGTAGATGTAGCGAGTGCTGTTGATGTAATCAACGATCTTGGATTCGATACTTTGACCTTCTTGATGGTTACTGTTATTATTGTCCCTGCATTCAGAATTCTCAAAGCTAGTCCGGTACAACAAAAAGCTACAAGAAGTTGGTTTGTATTCTCGGTTATAACTACTTGGCGATAACATTTGTGTTTTTGGTGGTTTCCCAGATACTTGGTTTCTTCTTTGCTGGTGTTGTACTCAACCAATTTGGTTTGATTAGAAATCTCACAGATGTTAAAGTTCTTTCAGAATGGGGGATTCTTTTCCTGGTGAGCATTGTGCATAATTATGTTCATAGGCTTTACGTGTTGAATGAGTAGTAATGACTGGCCTTATCCTGATTATCTTTGGCAGCTCTTTGAGATGGGTCTCGAGCTTTCACTTGCTCGTCTGAAAGCTCTTGCAAAATTTGCTTTTGGCATGGGACTAACTCAGGTTTGGTTCTAAAAGATGTTTCTTGGTTTGCTTTAAACTCCTTACATTCCTTCTTATATTTTCACTTCTGTCAGATAAGCATCTCAAGAGTCATCAGTGATCTTTACGACCCGATTTCGTTATGAAACTTTATAGACCATATCATTATTGCCAGATCATTGCTGCAAAGATGTCATATATCGTTTGTTTAACGTTACCTTACTTTGTACTGTTTTTCATTGGTTCAAAGGTTTTGTTATGCACGGCTGCATTCACTGCTTTTGAACTCCCACCAAATGGAGCCATCGGAACAAAAATTCTGGAATTCCTCTTTCATTCAAGGCCTGACTTGGTAAGGTTTTTCACTTGGGGTATTATCATGATTCTCTTGTCGTTTTTAGTATCTTTTGTATCATGTATTTCAAATTTAGCAGACGCCTCTTTTCCCAATGTGATCATGGTCTAATAACTGTCAATCTCTGATGTTTTTTGTTGGGCTGTTAGAGCTATATCCTAATATGATCTATAATTTCTGTAAAACTCTAGGTCAACATTAGAAGCATTGATGAGGCCGTTGTCATTGGCGCTGCTCTATCATTGTCATCTTCAGCTTTTGTTCTACAGGTATTAGCACAGTTGCAATAACTTTTAGTCATCTATATCTAGAATGGTAATGGAGAGGCAAACTCAATCAAGAATTTAGTACATTCTTATTGACAATTTTGAAATGTATAGCTTCTTGCAGAGAAAGGTGAGCTCCCTACAAGATTTGGCTCAGCAACCTTGGGAATTCTTCTTCTACAGGTTCTGCTTATCCTGTATAATCTCTATCTTCTATTCTATGACTTTTTATCTGACATTCCAAAAGATATGTCAATATGTATTTGGGAAAAGAATCTCCTGTTTTGAAAATTCATCCAAGATAAGCAAAAATCTTGTGCAAACTCCTGAAGTTGACAAACCTTTTCACTTACGCTTCTCGCATTGCTTGCAGGATATAGCTGTTGTGCCGTTACTAGTCATTCTTCCAGTGTTGGAAAGCCAGGTAACTTGGTTATCGCCTTCTTGAGCTTTTGTGGACTGTTTGTTATAAGAAGCTATAAAAGCTGCATTGAACTTTTATTAGTATCATTTAAACCTTTGTTTATATCTGAATCTCTGTGTTTTTGAAAGGATATTGGTGGGGAAAGCATATGGCCAATGCTTGCAAAAGAAAGTGCAAAGGCTCTTGGTGGGTTGGGCATCCTCTCTCTTGGAGGAAAGTTCTTTCTCCGTAGAATTTTCGAGGTAACTTATTTCGTGTCCTTATAGTTTGACAAAACCCTTTCCTTTGAATCCCCCCTTTTTAGAGAGTGAATACAGGACACTGTTTTATTTGGTGCAGTGCTTAAATACTAAGCCCAAAACAATATTCAGGTTGTTGCAGAAACAAGAAGCTCAGAAGCTTTTGTGGCCCTTTGCCTTCTCACAGTTGCTGGGACTTCACTTGTGACTCAATGGCTTGGTTTCAGCGATACGGTTAGAATTAACACCCCTACAAAAATATAATTTCCATCTAATATCCTTACTTTAATGTCCTAACTCAATTTTACTCTGAAGCTTGGAGCTTTTCTTGCTGGAGCACTTCTAGCAGAAACAAATTTCCGAACACAAATTGAAGCTGATATTAGGCCATTTAGAGGTTTACTTCTCGGTTTGTTCTTTGTAACCACAGGAACTTCCATTGACATGGAGGTAAACTGTTATACTGCATTGCATAAGAACTCAGTTATTTCCACTGAAAAATATGATACATTTCATGTTCATGCTCATGTGGTTAAAATCTTTTGCAGGTTCTGTTTCGAGAATGGCCTAATGTCCTCTCACTCTTGGGTGGTCTGATTGTGATCAAAACACTGATTATAACCGCAATCGGTCCCCGAGTTGGCCTCACAATACAAGAAAGCGTAAGAGTTGGCTTTCTTCTTTCCCAGGGAGGAGAATTTGCATTTGTTGTGTTCTCTCTAGCCAACAGGTTTTTCCAACTGCCAATATTATTGCTCAAACATCTCCTCATTATTTCATTAGTTTCGACATTTTCCTTACTAATTAGGTGGTCATGATTGTTGCAATCATTTGTGCAGGCTAGGAGTGCTTCCAAATGAGCTGAACAAACTGCTCATTATCGTAGTTGTTTTGTCTATGGCATTAACACCTTATCTTAACCAACTTGGAAGAAAAGCCGCCGATTTTCTTGATGAGAGACTTGATCCCGGAGAGGTAACTTTTAAATTTTCTACTTTTGCATTTATATGAAAAATAAAATTTGCATTCATCTTGAATCTGTTGACAATTGTGCAGAAAATAGGTGAAGATGTGAACTTCGATGTTAGTGAATCAATTGTCATCATTGGATTTGGACAAATGGGTCAGGTAAAAGTCATCATTTGCTTTCCTGGAAAAGTTGTGCTAAGTGGTTTCTCATCGAGTCGATATGATTTTGCAGGTTCTGGCCAATTTTTTGTCAACGCCATTGGTCTCAGATAGTGATCTTGTGGGATGGCCTTATATTGGTTTTGATCTGAATCCTGCTGTAGTGAAGGTCTGTAACAGATAACTTCGTTTGTTCCTGACCTGATCAAATTTTTGGCATTCTAAACTAGTTTTTTCTTTATGGTGGTGGTTTGGTAGGAATCAAGGAAACTCGGTTTCCCGATATTGTATGGAGACGGATCTCGACCATCGGTTTTGCAATCTGCAGGGGTTTCATCTCCTAAAGCTATCATGATAATGTATAAAGGCAAGAAGAGAACCACTGAGGCTGTTCAAAGACTCCGTCTTGCCTTCCCCGGGGTTATTTCTCTCTTCCTTCTTCCTTTTGTCAATAAAATCGTTTGAGACATCAAGTTTAAGTGACAACAACTGTTCCTTTTAACATATTACCAGAGTCCTATTTACGCAAGAGCTCAAGATTTACCGCATCTCCTTGAACTAAAGAAAGCAGGAGCCACAGATGCAATTCTCGAAAATGCAGAGGTAAAAAACTTCCAAAAGATGTCTGCTCTTTTATGATCACAGTAAGATTTCTTTCTGAACGAGTTTGGTTGTTTGTTTCGGGTTTATAGACAAGTTTACAGCTCGGTTCGAAGCTGTTGACAGGATTTGGAGTAATGTCTGACGACGTAAGCTTTCTAAGTAAAGTTTTCAGAGATTCAATGGAGATACAAGCTCAAGAAGAAATCACAGCTAGTGAAACAAATGCTGGTTTGAAGCCAATGCAAATGAAAGCATCTGATATAAACGTAGTGTCTGCTGCAACACAAAAACAAGTCCAGCTCATGAAGCCAATGCAAATGAAAGCTTCTGATTCAAACTCAGATTCTGCAGCAGAGATTCTTCAAGAAACAGCTGGTTTGAGTCAGCCTCCTGAGATTGATGATTCTTCTGTGAATATAGATAATGGATTTGTTGGTAAAGCTGATAAAGCTCAAGATTAAAATTGCTCAAAAATTCTAACACTTTTTTTTTTTTTTCTGAAATGTGCAGCCAATATTCCAAACTAAAAGAAACAATTTTTTCTTTTCTTTTCTGTGATTATTATTATTATTATTATTTTTCCTCACTATCACTGTCGCTAAAAAGCCAATAGTTAGCTCAAATTCATTAAATATCTTCACTGTCTAGGTACTATTGAATCATGGATATTAGTGCCAATATAAATTCGAACATAATCCAATGTTGGTCTTTACAATGAAATGAATTGAAACAGATTTGATTATATTACTAAAGAAACAAAAAAAAATATAGTAAAAAAATATGAAATCCACACAAATTAAACATGGAAATTTAGAAAGAAAAAAAGTAGTTTCTAAATCTTAAAACATAGATATTGATTTTAATCCTTGATCAAATAATCCCTCATAAAATTGTAATTTAAGTCGTTTTGTTTAGGGTTATATTACTATCTATACTCAGATGATCGGAAAATTAATAAACTATGCATGATAAAAAATGGGGTTGCGGGTATGATATTTATGGGGTTGTGGGTATTATAAACATAACGATATAATATCTATTTGTGTTTCGACACGAATCAAAGATAGTGGGACGCTTAAGTAACATTAATATCACGATAATCTCTTATCTGCTAACACGAGCCTTTTTATTCGAAGCCTTTTAAAATAAGTCTCAAACAATTGTGTACGAGGATAATTTGATAACAGGATAATTTCATATCGATTCCACACGTTGTCGCTTTGGGTTTTGAACAAGAATCAAAACTTATATTGCTATTTAATAATATTAGTATCGCGATAATCTCGTATCTGCTAACGCAAAACTAATAACACTCTCTGATTACTAACCGTGTACGGCTAACATGATAAGTTTGTATCTGATAAACACGATAACGTTTAGTTAGTTTTTTTTTAAAAACCCATAAGCAAAAGCCTACAAGTGGAAATGGTAACGAAGTTAGTCGTTAAAACTACTAGCAGATAATTAAAATAATAACGAGACGATGTCAATTTGTGTTTTGACACGAATCAAAGCTAGTGAGACGCTTCGGTAACATTAAAACATACACTCTTATCCGCTAACGCGAGCCTCTTGTTTGTAGCCTTTTAAATTAAGTCTCAACGAGCTTAGCTGGTGACAATGTTAGTCGATATACCTTCTAGCAAATAAGCAAAACAATAATGAGAGTTTCGCAGGTTGTATTCTGATGTTTTGCAAAAATAATCAAAACTATTTACATTTTCTGATAATCAACGGTATCACGATAATCTTATAACCAATAACAAAATAATTTCGTGGCTGCTAATCACGATATCATTTTAGTTAATTTATTAAAAAAATCCCATAAACAAAGGCCGAGAGGTTGAAATGGTAACAATGTTGGGCGATAACACATTCTGATAACATTAGTATCACGCTAATCCCTTATCTTCTGATAAACATTAATCCTCTCGCCGCGAAGTTCTTTGCCAAAAGCAATCAGACGGGGAGGGAGAAGAATCGGCAGCATCGTTCCTAGAAAAAAAAACATAAATCCTTGTAAAACAACTCAAGATAGGAAGTCAAAATCAAAATAAAAAGGAAACATCTATATCGATTACTAGCAAAAGACGCGAGGAACAAAGCACAAATCTGATAGATGAACTTCTGTTCGAAAAACAGAACGAAATAAAACAAGAATTTGGAGGAATCATTTCTTTTTTTCTTACGCCTCAAAACGACAGTCTCTTATCTTCATACAAAACTGGAAAGAGACGAGTAACTACGTAAGAAAAAAAAACCATTAATAAAATAACACAACTTCCCAAATATATCTACATAAAATCTTCTTCTACACTACTGCAATAATATCCCTCTACAAGCTACAACTTACGCAATCGATAATATAGGGGTACATGTGTAAAATTTTTGTTAACAGTGTTGGGCAAACAGTGCAAAATGAAGAGAGTGAATTAACAAGTTTTCGAAGCATATCAAGTGATATTTTTGTTTATATGAGTTTTGAGGACTGACTTCGTCTAAGGTTTGTTCGTGGCAATAAAAATAAAGGTTCGAGTTTTTTGGGAGCTGAGACAATCACGCAGATGTCTGAGCTTCACAGATTATTCTCAGACAATGTTTATTCTTCAAACGACTACTGATATCGTTTGTGCTTTCTTTGTAGTATTTTTTGTTGTAATCATAGGTTTTTTAGTTTTAGTTATAGATTTTAGTTTTCTGTTTTTCTTTTCTAAAATGATATATAAATTATAAATACTTTTTTTGTTATCAGATATTGTTTAAGACTCGACCCAAAATTATAAATACATTGATGAAAAAAAATAGTATATAGCTGATGTAATCCACGCGCTTGCTGATTAGTCGTGCTCATGTAATTAAACAAATATCGCAAATGTTAAACTATTATACACATATAAATTTCTGTATATACAAAACAAACGAAGAAGACGAATCTCTCAGTTTCGTCGTTCGTTTCGAAGTTGTGCGTTGGTGAAATTTGAAATCTGAATACACTCATTGCAAACCTTAGAAGAAGAAGAAGAAGAAGAAGAAGAAGCTTCCATAGATTCCGTTGGGCTTTTACTGTGTTTGATTGATCGGATCGATTGCGATTACGGAGAAGATATGGCTCAGGCTGTAGAAGAATGGTATAAACAGATGCCGATTATCACTCGCTCTTATCTCACGGCGGCTGTTATCACCACCGTCGGATGTTCCCTCGATGTACGTGCTTGCTTGCTTATTCGCGAATCTTTTTTGGGGTTCTCTGAAATTCTCTAAATTAGGGTTTCATATTCTGATTGTTTTTGTTTTGCAGATCATATCTCCATATAACCTTTATTTGAATCCGACACTTGTGGTGAAGCAATACCAATATTGGCGTCTCGTTACTAATTTCTTGTATTTCCGGAAGATGGGTAATTTTCCCTTAACACTACTCTATGAAACTGGATACAACATTTGTGTGCTTATTACTTTCATATGAAGCTCTTGTCTTTGTCACATTATTAGCTCTAGGCTGCTACTTGTTAATAGCGTTGTGACTGATTGATTGCTTATAAACAAATATGTGTTTGGGGTTGTTGTAGATTTGGACTTCATGTTCCATATGTTCTTTCTCGCACGATACTGCAAACTCCTTGAAGAAAACTCATTCAGGGGAAAGACTGCTGATTTCCTATACATGCTCCTATTTGGAGCATCTGTTTTAACCGGTATTGTACTTATCGGTGGAATGATACCATACTTGTCAGCATCATTTGCTAAAATCATCTTCCTCAGCAACTCATTAACTTTCATGATGGTTGGTAACTTCTGTTTCCCACAAATCTAAGTCGCCTCTAAATATCAGCTTATAGTCTCTTGTGTTCCACAGGTCTATGTATGGAGCAAACAAAATCCTTATATTCACATGAGTTTCCTTGGTCTGTTCACCTTCACAGCAGCTTACCTACCATGGGTGAGTTTAACTCTCTCGTTTCCCTAAACTTCCACCGGAATGAATAAATAACATCTTCTGCAAATTCTGGCTTTTGCAGGTGCTTCTTGGCTTCTCTATCCTTGTTGGTGCCAGTGCTTGGGTGGATCTTTTGGTATATACTCAGATTATCCCAAAAAATTTCTTCTCCAGTCTCTTTTGATCTTTTGTCACCCAAGTTAACTTCAGTCTGATCAAAACATTTCAGGGTATGATAGCAGGTCACGCTTACTACTTTCTGGCTGAGGTTTATCCGCGAATGACTAATCGTCGTCCATTAAAGACTCCATCATTCCTCAAAGCGTTATTTGCAGATGAACCAGTTGTGGTTGCACGGCCAGAAGATGTGAGGTTTGCTGCTGCGCCTTTCGATGAAATCCACCAAGACTGATTCTGTCATCTTACATTTCCCAAACCTAAACACCCGAATCAGTAGTTTGGCTTGTGGATCAGATATAAATGGTGCAAAGGCAGATGATACACAAAAGTCTATTTTGACTCTGACACGTAGTTGCGACCCACACACCCTAGTTTCTAGTAGTTGGGTGTGTTTTGGTTCCTTCTCTTTCCTCCCATCTCTTCATCTTTTTGTGTATACAAACATCGTTTGCTTTTAGTGGTTATTGATATGAACACACTCAATTTGTACACAACCTCTACTAGTGTCGCAATGTTTTAGCGAGGGAACATGTTTTGAATTCACTGCCCGACTCAGATATCAGAAGAAATGTACTTTTGTTCAGATATCAGAACAAATGTTTCATTGCTTTTAGTACATTTTTTTTCCTTTTCTATTTCAGTTAGCAGTAGAAAACAGTGAGAGCTGCGTATTCCGGAAAACAACAAGACATGTTCAAGCTTCTTTAATTAAGCATGTGCCTCGTGTGTGAAGTTTATAAATGTTGGAAACTAGAAACTATGATCTCTTAATCATAGATATAGGTCTCTTCTTCCAGTATTGTACACCATAAGCTGCAGTTGAAGCCATAGTCGTCGAAGCAACTAACCAGCTGGATACAAAACAACATGAGACCAATAACAAGATTTCAGAGAACACACTTCATATGTTTATAACTTTAAGGGTAGTGATTAGTCCAGCTGTGTGGTAATTCGAAAAAGACCTATTACCTTAGATAAGTGATCCATGTCTGGGTGTCTGGATTCCCAAACTCTGGTTGAAGTATTGCACCAGCGACTAGAGTCAACTGGAAAACTGTATTCACCTGTCGATAGACATGTTCCATTAACAAATCAGTTACACATACCAAAGATGCCAAGATGAGAACAAGCTGTATCACCTAGAGATCATACCTTGCTTATAAACAATGGTTCTACTTTCTGAGGACTTGAACCATCTAGATTGAAGAAGTCACTCCAAGTTTTCCACTGAAAGAAACAAGACCAATATGATTCCCATCAATAAATTTATTCGTGTTCTTGTTAAAGCATATGGTCGAGCAGGAAAAAAATGTAGGGAAACAAGAGAAATTAGTTTAGTGGTCTAGCTCAAGTTACAAAAATTCACCTTCCAGTCCAAGTTTAGTGCCCTTAGGTAAACTGCACCACCAACGAGTGCAACATCCCGTAACAACACAATTCCAACCAGTCCAGCTTTAGAGCACAAATGTCCCATGCATCCACCAAAATTGAGTATAGTATCAAAGATTTTTAAGAAGTTTAAAAGGTAGTAGTGCAATCTAGGACTAACACACACAGCCGAGTTTAGCAACTAGTTAATTAACTTAGTACGGTTTCCTCTTGATACATCCATGCAATCTTGTAAGGAGGTTTGTTCAAGGAGATCAAATAACTGTGCTTATGAAATTATGAATACGACAATTCTGATACATTTTTCCCAGGCGATCACTCAATTGGAGTGTAAATCAAAGCACATGTTCCTTATAAGAGAAAATTCCGCCCTTCAACTTTGTGAACTCTAGCTATTTCAAAGTTTCAATTGTAACTGCTAACTTATTATCTACCAGGAGTAAAAGAGGTAGAAGAATACTCACGATGTAAGAGATCCTTCTGCACCATTGCTACTGCTACACACCCGATAAGAACCTGAATTCAAAACACGAGCACAATCAAGAAAACGGAATTGAAATGAAATGAAACCTCACACATGTTTGCAGCTTGAAACTAACCTTAACTCTCAAACACATTCAGAGAACATCCACAATGAGCCAACAAAGTAAAACACATAATAGATAAAGAAAGACTTTACCTTGTCTGCAAGAGGATCAAGGTACGAGCCAACCACAGAGTTAATCTTCATCCTCCGAGCCACGTAACCATCTAACTACAAAATCAAGCATCTATTAATACAATGTTCTTCTTCCAATACTACAAAAAAGAAAAAAGAATCACAAAGAAGATGCATACCCAATCACTAGCTCCAGAAACAGCCAACCCTAAGAAAGCAGAAGAATACATCTCATTCGAGATCATCCTACAATAGAACCACAAACAAAGTCTCAGATTCTTCATTCTCCTAATATTATCTTCCTGAGGAATATATACTTCTATACTTACCACCAAAGCACAGGACCAGATACTAATCTCGCCATTGATATCATATTCGGCACATTAACAAAACTCTTGACTAATTTTCCACCATCTTCTTCCTTGGAATCGTTGCGATCCACCGTCAATATGTTTGGTACCACAGACTGTAACCCTAACTGTCTCGGAAACCTAGTTCTGCTTCTAATTCGATCCAATCTAAGATTCAGAGCTTCGACTTTTTTCAAAACAGAGCCGTTTCCGCGCCAGTGCAAAGGTGTCGCAGACTGGAGAAGTTTCCAAGGAGGAGAAGATAAGAAGAGAGGTCCATTAAGAGGAACGAACCATTTCGAAAGCGGAGATAAACGGTGTGAGAAATGTGGGAACAACGGCGAAAACTGCGGTGGAGTCAGAGAAACGGTTCCGCCGGAAGCTGTAGCGGCGGTGAAGAATGGTCTTGTTTTCCGGTGATTGATTTCAACTAGCTTTCTTAGAGATCTGTAAATCGCCATTGATCATCAACAAAGCAGCTTCGTCTTCCTCATTAATTTTAATTTAATTACTGTTTAGTTAGGAATTTGAATTTTGTTTTGATTCCTTTAACACCGGAAAGGAGGAAGAAGATGTATCAGAGAGGCGACTAGGTTTTCGCTGCTGGCTTGTGCCACGTGTAATCTTCATGAAACACGTGGATGCTTTATGTACACGTGGTGAGATCATTCGGTATAGCTATACCGAATCGGGATATTAACCGGAATAAGAAATCGGATTAGCAACGTTCAGCCCGATTCGGAAAATTGGATCAAATGTTTGTTTAGGGCTGAGCATAAAATCAGAAATCCGAAACCGATCCGAAAAATTCGGTTTCGAAATCGAACCAAAAAGTTAAAAAATCTGACCGGATAACGAATTTTCTTATCTGAATTATTCGAACCGAATCATATCTGAACCGAAAATCGAACTGATATCCGCTAATCCGAAATAAAATTATATATTTAAAAATATTAGTTATATTTAGTTATAATTTATAACCAAAAAATAATAAATAACACAAATATCTGAAATAACTTTGATATCCAATTTTGTTTTAGTTATATTTGTTATAATTATACAAAGTTTGCAAACTTAAACCAAATTTTAGTAAAAGTAAACGATTTATTATTAAAATTAAACAATTTTTAGTCTTTTTTTTCTCAAAAACTGTTGCGAAACCGATCTGAATCCAATATCATCCAAACCGAAACCAAACTGTATAGTCATATAATCCGAACGGATAATAAACTTCTTCATCCAAATTATGCGAATTCAAAAAAATTCGATCTGATTCCGATCCGAAATCCGAATGGCCAGACCTATGCCTATATTTGTTGAAATCAATTTTTATTTTTAACAGAGAACAAAAGTTTGAAAATTTTAAATTATAATTATATTATTACAATCAATATTCGAGATGAATGTTATTTTTTCGAACCAACCAATGAACCAAAACACCTTTTGTTCGGTTTGGTATAAACCAACAAAATGAAGTAAACCGGTAAAATCTGAAGCACTCAACAGTCTCACTAAACGTGCTCTGGCGAGGCTGAATCAAAAATGAACCTAAGTTGTTGCTTAACTTCATCTTCTGCAAATGTTGCGTCTATGGCTGCTCTAGCCAATGCAAAGGTTTCACTTTTACTAAGACCTTCACAGAAGAAACAAAATTAGATTATTTGGAAATGTAGTTTCTTTGTGAATCTAAACTTAATCACAATTCTCAAAAATCAGAAAAGCTCTGTAACTGTTGGATTTGAGCTCAGGTTCTGGAAGCTCACCAAGAGAACGAACAGCGAGGGCGTACTCGTTGGAGAGGCTAGTGGAGAATACTCCAAAATCATCAGTGCATAGAATCAATGGATGCTTTGCATTGTAAAGATCAGCTGTTAAGATCAGACTAAGATCTTGTCAAGATTGCTTTGATTTTAAATGAACAAGGAGGAATGTAGAAAACGAAGCAGCGGAAAGAGAAAATCTAACCGAAATGGTGTATATCGATGGAAGATATCGATTTGGTTACAATGTTGGATGTTAAACATATTTCAACCTGCAAAACATAGCAAACTCTTGAAATTGGTTAAAGAGATTATAAGAAACAGAGAATAATGGTACATGCAAATCTATTACCGGAATCCGGAAAGATTTCAACTTTGTCCAATCTTCGTCTTTGAAGAAACAGGCATGTCCAATCCGATGCGGTTTAAAATCAAGCATGGCTTGGATCTCTTTCGGATTGGGAACCTACAAAGCACTAAGATAGAGAAAGTAGTAGACAATCTGAAACATAAACATTTGAAAATCGGTTAAGTGGATTTTCAAGAGTTAATACCTCTCCACAGTGAAGAGTGATGTGAAGATCATTGTCTTTGGCATATTGTAATGCAGGCAAGAAAGTGCTCCTACAAGAACATGGAAGATTTCAAAACCAACTCATAAAGCGAAGCAAAAGATAAAGAGGAGAACTAAGAACAGTTTACCATTCTCCAACAAGAGGATTCCCCGAAAGATCGATACCAACTACCCCGACATCTCTCATTTCCAATGCGAGCTTAACCTTTAAAGAAAAAAGGAGAGTATCAAATGTTTTCTGCATTAGTCTTTTAAGTATTCTGAGTAGCTTAGCTTGTTTTGAAACACTAACAGTTTCCATTGCGGACTCTGTTGTTTCCCTACGATCAATACTAAGAAGAAGTCTAACATAAATCTTCTTTCTTCCAATCCCATCACCAGCATTGTGCAGTTTTTGAGAATCAGATGCGGTAACAAAATCAATATCGACTTCACTGACAGATCTTAGACCTTGGATTACAGCTTCCATGTAAGAACGTTTACTCATACCTATTGAATCACTCCTCTACAAACAAACAATCTCCATCATTCATATAACTTAACCACTTGCAAAAAATATGCCAAAAGGTGTGTACCTTTGGAGTAGTTCGTAACTCAAGATACACCACATTCTCTAAAGCAAAATCTTCCACAACCTGTCAAGATAAGATCATCAGTCAAGTCTATAGAATTACTAAAATCAAGCTAATGAATGGAAATTAGAATTAGGGTTTTACTTCTCTTGTGATCCTTGTCACAGTTTTGTGATCAGTAGTGAGCTTATGGATCAAATCAAACAACTTGAAGACTTCAACCAAAGATCGATCATCTTAAAAAAAAACATCATCACACATACCAAACATTAGAAACTACTTGCGACACTAGAGTAGACTAAAACTTAAGCAAAATACAGAACAACGAATTCAAAAAATTAAAGACTCTTACTTTTTTGAATGACATGTTCAACATCAGCAAACACTATAACGCCTTTCTCACCAAGAACCCTAGCAAGCTCTCTGATTCATCAAAAGAAACGAAACCCATCAGTTCAAAATATCAAATTGGGTAAATTCATAATTGATCAGTGCAATTGCAGAAAGTTGCAGATACGAAAGATAGAGTTAATGGAAACAAAACTCGTAAGAAAGAAGATAAATTTGGGGGATTTACAGAAGAGTGGAGTCTCTAATGGAACCGTTGAGATGAGCATGAAGCTCGATTTTGGGCAGTGATTGTATCCATTCCATTTTTTTTTTGTCCAGAAGAAGAGAAGAGACACAATTACGGATTAGGAAGACAAACACAGACGCAAGTTGAGTAGTGAAGAAGCGTGTAAATTTTATCAGTTCAGTTGAAAAAAGAAAAGTAACTAAATAATCAAAAATAGTTTTGAGCCCAAAAACTTCGTTTCCTTACGGACCATACATTAGACCGGCGACACAAATTTAGCAAAGCTACAATAATGAATTTATCATAATTTGTTTATAAATACTTTGATAAAATCTTTTATATGTTAGTGTTCATGATACATCTACACTATATAAAAGTTGAGACTATTTGCTTACCAAATCTTTAAAACGACAAATTGGAAGCTGCTACATCAATAATTTACATATTTAGCAGCTATTTAATTAACGTTTTCGAAAACAACCAATCGGGAGTTGCCACATTAATAATTAAAATATTTAAAATCTAATTAATTAACATTTTTGAAAATAATAATTACTTTCTATTTTAAAATTTAAAATAAAAAAGAAAACTAACAAATATTAAATTTAAACTTATAAAATAGGAAGCTATATAATTATAATCTTGTAATATTAAACTCAAATCTTTATGATTTTCTACAACTAATCCAACATTTTTAAATATAACTTAAAGAAACGTAACAAGGACGTGGTTTGATGGTGGTGTTTTTAACCGTGTCAATTTGAATCAAGTTCTCGAAGATATAAATTGAGGTTTTTCAGTCTAGAAAGCGTGAAGGTGAAAACGATCTAAAATGCATCAAAAGAGAAAAGTGATAGAGTTAAGTACCAATTTAGAAGTTAAAGCATTTTCTTAGAATAACATAAAACAAAACAGAGTACATCTTGACGAGCTTGAAAAATGCTTATCAACACCATAAAAACACTACAAGTCTCTCTTCTGCTGACACCTCCGCTTTTTCAGTTAATCACAGCTTGACACCTCATTAAAATCAACAGCCAATCAGAACATTTTGATTAATACACCTCATTTACGTTGACCAATAAAAACTTACTATTTTTCCATGTCATCCCATCAACTTAACAAAATTAAAATTAGACATGGGCCTACCCCAACCAAACTATTTTCAAAATTAAAATCTATATAAAAACATAGGCCTAAACTTCCTAATCTAGAAAACTTAGGCCTCGGAAAATAAACCGCAGCGAATGTACCGAACCAAAACTGATGAAAAAAACTAAACCGAACCGAACAAAATATTTGAAAATAACTGAATGGATATTAAATTCTATAACTGAAACCGAATGGATACAGACCAAAAGATTTTGGATAACCAAAAATATCCAAAATATAATTATATTTTTAAAAATATTAGTTATTTCTAAACCTAATAATTAAAAATAGATATACGTATAATAGTAAAAATACTCGAAAGTAACCAAAAATATATGAAAATANCAA
>Ga0041059_1000924_pt1 | contig 23241 bp, 24 predicted proteins | sample AraColnosormetaG_FD_56232 | JGI IMG/M metagenome (GOLD analysis project Ga0041059, IMG submission 56232) | Arabidopsis roots microbial communities from North Carolina, USA - Col MF nosort | ecosystem: Host-associated > Plants > Roots > Unclassified | place: USA: North Carolina | collected... | reverse complement strand
AGCGTCTCCCATACTTCGCAAATTCAACAAGCTGCAGAGAAATTTCGGGTAAGATTCCAAATCCAAAACATTAACCTAAGATTCAGTAGGAAAGCATCTTCCATTGGAACTTTGGATAAGCAATTGAGTTCTCGAGCGAGAATTTTACCTGAGATAAGGAGCAGAGTTGGTTGGATCTCGAAATCGACTAGGGTTTCGAAATCTCTGACTGAAGAGAATGAATCACCAACGCCGCGTTGGTGTCGTAAATAAATATATACAAGGAGACTGGATAGGGTTGACAATAAGCTTTACTTTAATGGGCCTAAAGTTTTTATTAATCGGCCCTTCTGCGCCAATTATTATCTAAGTTTTTTTTTCTTTTTTTCTTTAGTGGGTTCGAGTCAATTTAGACAATGACGGTCAGGGCTCGTCTTGGTTTAGTGGGTTCGAGTCAATACGAACAGAACAGTAGAGCACAATAGATAACAAATTGGTTTAGTTAAGATATTTCATTTCCCTTAATAACAATGTTTTTGTTTCAAGGACCCAACAAAATTGTAGGCCCATTAATTAAAACAAAACCCAATTTAGACTGAGTTCAACCATATCTTTCACTCTCTTTGGAATCGTTTGGACGAAGCTCAGATATTTTTACTCTTGCAATTCAGAGATTTCGAAACCCTAATCCGATTTCGCGATCTAACCAGCTCTGCTGAGTTCTCAAGTTATCCATCAGACTCTTCTGTTTATTAGCAAATAAAGCTTTGTAAGGAAAGCCATTGTGTACTTTCACTTTTATTGTTTTATAGTCTTCAATAAATAACACATACAGTAGTTTGCTTATGTAATAATTTGTATCATGAAAACTTTATTAACGATTTTCAATTTATAATTTGAAATCAGTGAAGTAAGTTGTTAAGTTTAGGGAGAAACAAAGAAAAACTTGCAGCAGTGCTGAAGCAAAAATATGGACCAATATTGCAGTAATGAATAGTTTTGTCGTAGAATACAACCAACTTTATCAGTGCTCAGTAATATCAGCATTAAATTTAGTAAACCTACTAGTTGTACTTTTTAGATTTCCCGCATAAATTACGAACGTATCTTTACCCTTTTAATGATTACAGTTATTATAAACTGATTAACATGAGTTAGTGATCCATCAGAAATTCCACCAAACCGGGAAATGTAAAGACTCTTTTCAGTATCTCGGTTTTTTACCAACCACTGCCGTGGAAAGTACACATCAAAATTCAAAATCTACAGAGATCAATAAACGAGAACGAATACAAGAAGTTGGAACCCTAGAAATTTTGAAAAAAAGAACATGAACTCTGCAGGGAAAGAAAACTGAACCGGAAGTAACCGGTATGTATCCTAACAGAACTCATCTAATCCACTAGGCTCCACCAACACATAAAGCGGCTTCCCTTTGAGCTTGTGTTGCCCCTAAAAACAATTCAAAATTTTCACAAACTCAATGAGCAAATTTGAGTTGAGATTATAACAAAAAAACTAACTCTATCACTACATTTTAGAAATCATTTCAAAAGAACAAAACCAGAGATAACTTCTTAGACAAGTAAGATAAATGTGACTCACCTTGACTTCAGGCAAGCCAATAACACAAGCACACTCAACAACTTCAGCTCCTTGGCTCTCTGTAAAACGTCAAACTGTATCACATTACAATTCAAGACCAAAAAATTCTCTTTAAAAACTGAAAAAGAAAACAAGAAGAAAGAAAGAAACCCAATAGGCTCATTGCGGCAGAAAGAGTGCCGCCAGTAGCAACAAGATCATCAATGATAATGACGCGTTCGCGTGGCTCAACAGCGCCAACATGCATCTCTAAACGGTCATGCCCATACTCGAGCTCATAAGACTCCGATATCACTTTCCCTATATTTTATAGTTTCGCCAATTTTTCAGAATCTCAAGAGCTTCTCTATCACAATAACCAAAACAGATAATGCAGTAAAAAAACCTGGTAATTTTCCTGGTTTACGCAAAGGGATAAACTTTGCGCCGATGGCTAATGCAATGGAAGGACCAAACAAGAAACCTCTTGCTTCAACTCCTATATAATACATTTGGATGTAAACAAACATATTAATTTCTTAATGAAGAAAAAGACAATTCTTGTTTCTCCTTTTTTTAATTGTCTTTTGTTTGCTTATATGATGTAAACCCATTTTAGAAAGACACATAGTTTTTGGCGTTACTTAACAAACTTGATGACGAAACACTGTAGTAAAGAAATGAGAGGATAAGGAAGAACAAAGGAAAAAAAACAGAGGAGTCTTACCAGCAACGACAGAGATTTGCATGTCTTTGTAACGATCTACGAAGATATCAATTGTGTGTTTAAACGCCTTGTGATCCAGTAACAACGTAGTTATGTCCTGAAACATAATCCCTGTCCAAGAAACAACTTCAGAGAATTGCAAAAACAGAACAAAGAACAGAAAAAACAGAGGAACAAGAAGTTTTAAAGACCTTTCTTAGGGAAATTAGGGACAACCCTAATGGCTGCTGATATAGCTTCAAGCCTTGGATCTCCTTTGAGACCATTCTCCGCCGCAAACATCTTTTCTCTCTCTCTTCTCTTTCTCACTAAAGTTTCAATTCTGAGAGAGTTAAGGAGCGTCTTCACTTGTGTGTATTAATCTCTCGCACTCTCTCTCTCTCTTGAGAGAGTAAATGGGGAAGAATTCAAAGTAGGAAACAAATAAATTTCCCTCGCAGAAGAAGGAAATGAAATGAAATGAGATCAGATCTTCTCTCTTCTCTCTCTCTCTCTATGTCTCTGTCTCGCTCTGTTCCTCTGTTCACCACCAGTTGTATAGAAAGTGGGTGAGAGAGCATTTAATATTTAATAGTAGTGGAGAAGAGTGTGTGTACCACACGCGCGAACTGGGTCGGCACACAGGTTTTTATGAACCGCAATAAAATCACAATCACAAGCGTTAATGGATACTGTATTAAAGAGAGTGAAGAAAGATCCGAAGAAGAAAAGAAAATCTTATGGATCTTCGAGAGAATCTTTTGGCCTTTAGCTCTTTCTTACTAGAGTCTCGATCAAAAGACCTATAAAGGAAAGAGATTCGATACTCTGCCAAAAATAAAAAACATTTTTCTATAAAAAGAAGTACCCATTCTCCTAAAACTAGTTCACATTCCATGTTTTGTGTCTTGTCTCCTCCATACACAGCTACACTTGCCTCTCTTTTTTTTACTATATTAAAAGTTTTGTGAACTGTAATGTGTATTAAATAAGTTTTTACAACTTTATATTGGTAGGCGTAGGGATAATAGATTTTGGCTGTTAATGTTAACCAAAATCGCACCTAAAACCGCACTGCAACAGTGCTGTAACAGTATCAAAATCTCTACATATGTATTTTCGTTACTATTTGAACCGCACCGCACTTCTCCCGCACCGCAAAACGCAGTCACCATTCGGAGCCTTTGTGTTAGTTTTAGTTACCTCTTTTTTCCTTAAATCGAGGTGTTTTATATTTCTTGTCTCCTACATTACACTGTTTGTGTTTGTACGAGTACTGATTTTTGTAGATTGCGTTTATAACATTTAGATAGTAGTAGTACAGGTTTTTATGTGAATTCAAAGCGTAAGTAAAAAAGTACATGGGGAGCAGATCACCGAATACAAATAAATCAGCAATAGAGTCAATATGCGTCCAGAATTGAGTGGTACATGCCAACTTGTATAACAAAATTTCTTTTGTATGGTACGGGGTTAGTTTTGAATTCAGGTTTAAGATATAATCATATAACTCTATAATTTAGTTCAGCTCTATATAGATTAGTAAAGGATATAGAATAAATTTTAAATATTATTTTTAAATACGTGTGAAAGATCTAGACTCTTCTAATAATTAAAACGGGTATAAATAAGAGTTCAATAAATAAAGACCCAAAATAATTGCTAATATGTAAGAAATTAGCATAATGGATTGGTGACTTCATATATAAGTGAAGACCATGTTTTTGAGAAGTTAAATCATACCCCTTTTCATGAGCAATTTCAATTTTAACGATATATGTTAAAACAAAATTTCATGTCAGAAATGTGAAGTACTGATTTGAAGTTTGTGGCTTTGTGCTAGTTCACCGAAGATATTTTATTGGTATCTTCTATGCTTCTATGAAAATTCTATATACTGCTCTGTTTGCATGGCACGAGGCCGCCAAATACACAGTTCAAGAAGTACTAGCCTCGTGAAGCATGTGTTTATTACGATTTCCTTAGCCCATGTTAGGTCCGCCTAAATGATTTCTCGACCTCAAAAACCACTTAGCTTCCAAAATAAATAACAAACGTATAATTACAAGTGAAACTTTTTCAAAGTTCAAGATTTTGTGAAGTTAACATCTATATGATCATAGTTCACAAGAATTCCACTATAACAAGTATTGTTTTGATTCAATTTACAGTGATGTCTTTCATGCTTCACTAGAGAACATACAAAGAGACTTCACTTAGGAATAATCTTTCTCCGATAAAGAAAAACTCAAACAAGCCCACTACATGAACTATGCAAAGAAACAAAACAGTCCAAACAACACTTGGGACAATAGAATTTCAACTAACATAGTATTTTTCTAAAAGCTTACAAAATTCTCTTAACACAGTTTTTTCTGTTTGTTTTTTTGTTAAAGCTAGCATAGTATATATCTAAAAGCTTAACCAACAAAATATTTCTAATGATGTAAATTATCTAGGTCGTGTTCTAGATAGGTATATTGTTAATTAGATCGTTCCTCCACTGATTACATTTAGAGAATATGAGGTAGATAAGATTTAAGGTGAAAAGCAAAAAAACAAAAACAAAAGTCTATTGTATAGTTGGGAGGGTAAATGAACCTCGTACCGAGAAACCCACCACAAACCTAAAGGAAAAAAATTGAAGTAGAGAGATAGAATAACAATAAAGTTACAACTTCGAGGAGATATCCCAAATCTCGTTGTCTAACTTTATAGCTTTATAACAAAAATCATTCACAGCTTTTTTACACTTTCATTTGACTTTTGTTTATACAGGGATTTATTCCAACTAGCTTCATGATGGGCGATTATACTACTGCTTGTTTTTTTTACCCATACAGAAAATAGCCCAAGAGTTTCTGTATATATAGGCCCAAAAATCCTAAAAATAAAATAATGGGCCTTGTGATATCAAATTTATATGTAAGCCCAAGAGTTTTAGATTGAGGCCAGATATTTTTGTTGCGCCTGATATTTTCAAAATTCAACTTTTTTTTTCACTGTAAAGCGGGCTTCTCCGATATCCTAATTTCAATTTGTAGGGTTCCTCAAAATCATTTCAATAATTCAATTTCAGATGTATGGTGATGCTTCTTTGATTACAAATCGGCGTTGAACAATTCTCCGATTTTACACTCTAATCGAATCACTTTGGGGTGTTTTGTTAATCGCTGTTCTCAAGATCTGAGATTTACAGGGAGAAGTGAGCTGGAACAAGGTGCCGGAGTAGATGGCGATCATATTTGCGTTGGTGGCTCGTGGAACGGTGGTGTTATCGGAGTTTAGCGCTACTTCGACTAACGCTAGCTCAATCTCGAAGCAGATTTTGGAGAAGTTGCCTGGAAACGATAGCGATAGCCATATGTCTTACTCTCAGGATCGCTACATCTTCCATGTGAAACGAACAGATGGTCTTACCGTTCTCTGTATGGCCGACGAAACCGCCGGAAGTAAGCTGCTTCTCTCGCTAATTTCATCAATTTTACATGATTTGGCTCTTGTATTTGAGTGTCTTCGATTTCTGCTGAGATCTTATATCAATTCTGGGGGATTTGATTGTTGTTTCAATAGAAAGATGCTGATAATTTTCTGGGAGCAATTTGGTGATGTTAGGTTTATGTCACTTATGATTTTGCTCTGATGTTGCGGCAGGGAATATTCCGTTTGCGTTTTTGGATGATATTCATCAGAGGTTTGTGAAAACATATGGCCGAGCTATTCATTCAGCTCAAGCTTATTCCATGAATGATGAATTTTCAAGAGTTCTGAGTCAACAGATGGAGTTTTATTCCAATGATCCTAATGCAGACAGGATGAGCAGAATCAAAGGTGAAATGAGTCAGGTAATGTTACAAAATCATCTCTTTTTTGAAGTCTAAAGTATATGTTTGATATAGCCTATTACGACACATACATGGACATAATGATTTGCTCGATACTTTATGCAGTATTGTAGCTTTATTACTAACTATTACTAGTGACGTTGATTTTGTTTTTCAGGTTCGAAATGTGATGATTGAGAATATTGATAAAGTTTTGGATAGAGGGGAGCGTTTGGAGTTGCTAGTTGATAAAACCGAAAATATGCAAGGCAACACTTTTCGTTTCAGAAAGCAAGCTCGTCGTTACAGAACCATTATGTGGTGGAGAAATGTCAAGCTTACGTAAGTTTTCTGATCTAAAATTCTTCCCAACAAACCTGTTTACCTGATAAACTTGACGAGACAAAAACTAGCAATTTCGTGTTGAATTGATAACTACATACTGTATGTTTGAAAATATATTTTACAATTTTACATTCTTGGTGGAGTTTTTGTTGTTGGTTTTCTCTGCTCATGATGCTTGTTATTTTTCTGCAGAATTGCTCTGATACTTGTACTAGCTTTGGTTGTGTACATCGCGATGGCCTTTGTTTGCCATGGGCCAAGTCTTCCTTCTTGTTTCAAGTAAGAAGACATTCTCTTATCTTCTTCACCTTTCCCTTCTTGGGAATTATCAGACTCTGCTTCGATTTTGGAATGTGAGATTATATGCGTTTGTCTAAAATGTGTGTTTATGTGATCTTTCAATTTCAGCTTCTGCTTATTGCTTTGAATTACAGAGTCGATTATTTATTTGTAAGTGTGATATTTCACTGTTAATGATCATCCCCTGTCTGTTTGCAATTTATGCTGCGGCGTTAAAAGTTGTATTAAATGATGACGTTTTTAGCTTTTGCTTGATCTGTGAAGAATTTTCCAACTTATTAAGTTCTAGTCACATGGTGAAGAACTGAAGATTGGCCACATGGAAATTTGGTGTTTGACTAACATATTCAATCGAAAATTGAATCAACTTATATTATGGTGAAAGTTTTTCATCTTTTTGTATCTGAACAAATCTGAATCGAAAAAAAGTCAACAAAATGAAAAAGAATCTGTTTTTTCATTCAACGAATAAAGACGAGTTCTCTCTATACAAAAAAAAATCTAAACGCAAAAGACTATTAAGAAATACAAAAACTTCTTCACAAAATGTCCTGAAAAACAGATTGACCTTGAAACTTCTCGACTTTAGATCTCAGAAACACTAATCTCTTATCAAGGCACGTCCGTTTCATCTCCAGCGAACCCAATTTCCCTGTTGTCTTCATTAATTTCTCCCTAAACTCTTTCATCTCCTTCTCTTTCTCTGCAAGCTTCTTCAAACTCAGTTCCATTTCTTGCTTTGCAAGCAATAAACGGTGCTCGCCGGCCTTTTTCTCCATAACTGCCATTTCGCATCTGTCAAAATACCTTGTAGCTTCAAGAACCTCCTCAAGAACGGACCGGAGCCAACCTACTCGGATCTTTGCCGTTTCTATGTCATCAACGATTGCTAGAATCTCAGTGGCCCGTGATTCAGATAACCGACGTAGAGGCGTTGACTGGAGTTCGATAACAACCTCCGCTAGTGTCTCGAGGTGATATGTTCGTGTGGAGAGTGATTGGAGCTTGGAATTCGATGTGATGTCTCCATACTTGTCGAAAATGCTTTGAAGAGTGGAGGAGAGACTAGCTTTGACTTTGTATTCTCCGACGGAGACAACGTCCCACGAATCAGAGGTTGTGATCACAAGAGCCTTGTTCAATGGAGAAAAAAGAAGCTCAGGGAAGAGTAGAACAGAGTCTTTGTCGTTATCATCATTGAAAACAGAGTATGCACTGTTCCAATGAGGAACATGAAGTTGAGAGATCTCTGAACATAAACTCATCTCTGTCTGTTACTTAAGAAACACAGACAGAAGGAGAAAGTAGTTGAGTTCGAGAAAGAGAAAGCTTTTTGTTTTTTTTTGTTTGTCACAAGAAAGCTCGAGAGAAAAGTATAAAGTTCTCTTGCTCTCTTTCCATCTATTTAAAGGTTTATTTCAAAGGCTTTGAGTATTGTATTTTTAACGATATGTTATTGTTTATTGGAGTTAGCAACGATTCTGACTTTGACTCGACGATCATCGCTATGATCGCGTTCTTGACTTTGTCAACATTTTCTGTTTTAGGAAATTCTATTTTCTCAAACCAGAGGAACAAAACAAAAAGGATTTTAAAAAGGAAAGTGTCAAACTAGAACGAGTCAGAAACAAGGCCTAGGCTGAAGGCCTGAAGCTACGTTTAAAAGTCGTCGAAAAATCTTTTTCAAATGATGATCCTAAATGGGCCTTTTTGGGCTTCCCAACCATTACAAGTAGGCCATGAAAATTGTACGTCCCATTCCCAAACGAAACTTTGGAGGCTTGTTTTAATCGAAAATCAAGAACGGGACATTGTTATATAGTTTCTGAAGATCCTATATTATGTATGTGTATTATATATAAAAGAGTATTACAATATGTAGTTCACTGTGAAAGAGGGATTCGAACATTAAGCCTCCGTAACCAAATAGAATGCATGATCATATGCAACATATCATATGGCTTTGATGGTCTGTTTATGACAAAGTGTTTCCGAACCTCAAGCACTCTTCTTTGCATATTCAAGTACTCTTCTTCTGTTATTGCTTCTAGAATCTTCTTTATGTCAGGCATCTTTGATATTGGAATATGAACCGAGAATGTCTTCCAATTCAACACGTCGCTGAACGGGAGGACGTAATAATCAGCTATGATGACCGGAACACAGCCGGAGTAAAGTGACTCGACAATTCTCGGACTCGCCACTTCCCAACCGCTAGGACATAAACAAAACTTTGCCTTGTCCATCATTTTCGTGTAGTTCATGGTTTTGGGGAGATTCTCGTAGACAAGGACGTCTTTGTCTTTTTCTTTCCAGTGTTGGAAAAGTATTTTTCGGACATCTCCGTGAGAACCGCCCGCGAAGAATGCTAAGAGTTTGCGGTTTTGAGGCGGTTCTCCGGTGTGTACAAACCCTAATTGGCTGTGTGGAATGTTGATTTCCGGTAATGAAACGTCTCTCATTGGGGTGAATCCTTCGGAGGAATTGGCATTGCAGAGAGCTCTTATAAAATGCTTGTATAATTCTGGATCCACAGCTGAGACATCAGGTGCCTTGAACAACAAGGAAGACAAAAAGGAAAAATTAGAGTTAGGCTACTATGGTTTACGTACGAAACAAGAAATGGTTATAAATTGAAACTCACCCAATCGTGACAGGAGAGGAAGAAGTGATCAGCACCGCGACTGCGATTCCAGTAAGGGTAACGGTTAGAGATGAGAGAGATGTAGTCTTTAACAATGTTTTGGAGACGGTCACGTGCATAGCTAGTGTAAGGTCTATAGACAAAGCGTATGATATTGACAATCCCTACGGGGATGTAGAACACAGTGGCTTCCTCCGGTGAAGCCGCCTTAAAACGGCTGTTTCCGTTCTCGATCTCGTCCATGAATTGGCCTTCAATGGCGTAAATGTTGTTGAGTGGACCCTTGTGAAACAGAGGAGCTTCTCCTTCTCTATATGTCCATATCTTGAATCTCTTCTCCATCTCTTTGTGACTCCTGTTTAATTGTCATGTGTAAAGAAAAAACATTACATATGCTGTGATCATTTGCATAAATATCTTTGTGTTTGTCTACATATATAGATGGAGTGATAATGTGAGACTTTTAAACCTTTTAACATAGAAGTAAGAACAAAGTGAGTGATGTGTTTGCAAAGGTCAAGTTGAGAGATGGAGAGAAAGTATGGAGAAAACTACTCTTTCCACAAAGTGTGCCTGATTTAAAATATATATTTAAAACTAAAGAAAGGGACAAAGGGACCTTGAAACTGCAAAACTAGTAGTGTGTTGGTTACTAAAAATAGAAAGTTACATAGAATTTTGATGTTGACACATATTTCTATTAAGGATCATTTGGAGTCATGGAAAAAAAAGTACAGATCGTAATGAGTACCTACTAGTTACCTACATAGTTTCAATTATTTATTTATACTCCAGTTTTTCATCAAATCTAACCTTTCTTTAACTTAAGTGATTGAAACCCATGAATTTAACTAAAAAAAGATTTACTGACTCAAATCTAACAAGGGAAATTACCTAGTGACAAAACTAAACAATGTTGTTACACTATATACCAATTTGTATATTTGTATAATATCATGTACTATATATATATTTAGAGAGAGAAAAGACTCAAAGAGTAAGCAAAAATAGGAAAAAAGTGAGGAGAAAGAAAAGGTCTTAACTGATGAAAAGTAAAAGCATTGAGATAGACAGATCCATTAGATACGACTCCCACATCCGAATTATTCGTCCGATCACGATCACGACGGAGATTCTTTTCTCCGGCCTTCCTTATGGCGGCTCTAGCCATCGCCAAACCTTCTTCAATCCTCTCCACCGCTTCATCAACTTCTTCTACCACCACAACTTCTGACGTCGACTGTTTCCAATTTAAAACAAATTTAACATTAATTATAAATTAATAGAAAATAACAATTTAACACCTCGTACCTAAGCTAATTCCTCAAACCTAGAAGCCAACAAAAATAAAATAAAGAAACTAAACATATATATGAAGAAATTAAAGGATGTAACAAATAAAAAGAAGAGAAATTAATGTACATTGTTGTTGGAAGTGATATTGAGACAAGACGATGAAGAACGAAAAGGGAAGATTCTGAAGGAAGAGAAAACAGCTTGTGGAGAAGACGAGAGACGACAAGAAGGATCATCATCAACGACGGATGAGAATATTTGGTTATGGTGGTTAATGGAGTAGAAGAAGAGAATGATAACGAGTGATGGATAGAGCAAAAACGGTGTCGTACAAGTCAGATCCGCCATGAAAGTAATAATTAGGATCGATCTTTCTTTCTTCTTCTTCAAGGTGTAATTTAATTAGGGTTGGTTTTTTGGTTTTTACAGATGAAAAGAAGAATATCTCAAGAAGAAAAAAAGAGATGATTTTGATGATGAATTTTAGGGTTGTTTGTTTGTTTGTTTAATCAATTTCTCTGTAGTGAGGTTTTTATTATTTACTCTCTTCTTCTTTATTTTTATTTTTATTTACTTCCCATACTCTTCGATTTATATGTGTGTCACTCTTTGACCGTCTAATCCGGTTTCGAATATTTTGGGTTAACAAAATTCATTTATTTCTTGGTCAACGAATTAAGCAAATTAAACATGACTCTCGTGTAATTTGTTTTTTTTTTGGTATGGTTTAGGTTGGATTTGGTTTCGGTTTTCTAATAAAATTTTTTTTTTTAATTATTCATTCTAGATTATATTGGCTTAAATTTTTCCTGAGGTTATCCTAATATAAATTAAAAAAGGAAATCATAAATTACATTCAACTCAATTATCTTATGATAATAAGTGTAAAGTTATTCCCCTCATCAAACTCGAGATTGTAGAAGATTTGTACGTTTTCTCTTAATATAGACGTAAATATAAGACGGATATATGATTAAAATTTAGTCGAAACGTATTATGTATTCACCAAAACTTTGAACTTTGACCAAAAGTGCATTGCATTTTTGTGTATAATCCTGTGAAATTTATACACTTGATATTCTTATTTCAAAAACAAAACAAATGTATAATTTTGTTAGAAATAAGCCTTTTTAAGAAAAAATAACATCATCAGAGACAAGCCCCAAGCAAAGTGTACAAAAGGAAAAAGCAAAAAGGCAACTATTTTAACGACTTACATCATCACGTACTTTTTGCCCAAGCAAAAAACCAAGACACTGCTGTTTACTTGTTTCTGGTTTTGGTACTTTTTTTGTTGAACATCACTATACCTTTTAATATTTTCCTAGTTTGTAATACTTGGGAACAACATTCATTGAAATTGGTAAATAAGTTGATGGTAAAAACGAAAGACAAGACCGTTTACAGTCCAATAATTTTAAAACCTATTTTTCTTTTCAAACAACTAAAACATCATCAGTTCAATTTAGGGCCAAATGAATCTTTCTAAAGGCACCACTTAGAACTTGCTCTTCCACAATTAATACTGATTAATGCATAAGATTTCATATGTCATCAATCCTATCGGGGAAGCATATGAGAATTTTTGATAATACAAAGGTTATTTTAATATATCACCCAAAAAAGTGAAACACAAAAATTTGTACTTGGCGACAATCTTATTAGTATATTGCACTTTGTTGGCCGTTATGATTATCAATTAGCAATATCGCGTATTGGTCCAACAAAAACTTCTTTTATTGAGAAAAAAAAAACAGCCTCAGTCCTCAAGGCTTGAGGAGACTGATCCCAAGCTTCTCTAGAGCGACCTTAATGGCGTCACGACCACATTCTTTAGCCTCGGTGATGTTGGGACTGTTCAGTGGAGTCACATCCTCCATTGGGTAGCTTCTGTTGCCGGGTTGCTCACGCAAGTCACTGGCTAAGCCTTTAAGTATCACTGTTTTGTGAATTCCTCCAAGCAAGCCTTCGTAATCCGTGTCACCTGAATCTCCCACGAACACCACCATGTTCGATAAGTCAATGCCCCATCGCACTAGCAAATACCTGAAAACAGAGGAATACAAATGCACTACGATCAGTGAGAGCTCAAATCCAAGAAAGTGAAAACTTGATGATGCGTAGATATAATGGTTTATGATGGAAAATTTACCTAAGGGCCTGAGATCGTGATGCAAGAACAGGGATTACATTAAGCCTAGCTCCATTTTGGCAGTAAACTGCATTGCAACGTAATGCTTGATTTCTCATCAATTTCCTCAGCTCTTTCATTGGAGGCATCTGCAGAGATTGAATAAAATAAAATTGATATCAGAAGGTACAAACAGAAAATCAATGTTTTAGGACGAACAAAAACTATATAGACTTGAGGAGGGTGAATTTACCAAAGCGGGATCTTTCACTTTGAAGGATAGGCAATAGTTGGTAGAAGAAGACTCGTCTTCAACTAAAATCTCTCCTTTTTTCGTCTTTTTCTTCTCTTCAACAGAACTAATCCAACGGATCAAAGTCTTCCTCAAGCTCTCTCCACCCCAGCGGAATTCTATATGGGAATGGTAATCTGCATCGAGTGTATAAGGAAGTGCGGTCTTATCCTCTGAACCAGAGGACGTGAAGTAGAGTTCACTTCCACTGCTGCAAATAACAGCATCAAAATCTTGTGGTTTCAACCCTCCTGAAAGCAGTGCTGTGTGAGTCTCAGATATTGTCATTGAGGTTGAGAGAATGAATCCTGTTGAACTGCCTCTTCCTGCAGCATCAATAACTGTTTTCACCACTGCAAGAAGATCTGAGGTTGCGCTACAGTCCACAGAAATGACAAATATATTTTTCCGTCTTTTCAAAGTAGGCATCTTGGAATCAAATTTCTCTGTTGGTTTGCTCTTTTGTGCCAAGGTTGAAACAGCTTTCTCTACCTCAGCTTTACGTTCAGCAGCTCTGTCTTCAGCATCTAAGTTAGTATCTACACCATTGTTACTTCCACTCTTTTCGCCATCTAAGGAAAGTTTTAGATTCAAGGAGATGTCATTTATATCTCTAAGAGAGTCGCTGGGTGAATCGGAGTCTGAGTTCTCAAACTCAACTCTCTGCCATTTAGGATGTCTTTGCTTGCACGAAGCTATCCGAGCCAAATATGTTTTGCAGTGCTCTGGCCATGAAAACAGGTGAATGTTATTTAGGCCATTTTGTCTGCATCTTCCCCATAGCTGTCTGTCAGAAACTAGTTTCAGGAGCGCATCAGCTATAGCTTGCTGATCATGAGGATCAACTAGAAGACCATTGTCAAGAACCTACAAGTTAGTAGCAAATATCAGCAATTCAGCATAGGCTCTGCAATGATTGTATAGTGCATATTTTCTATTAAAATATGAAAAGAGACAAACCCGATGTATATCGACAGGTCCTCCATTAATTGTTGCAACAGTGGGGAGCCCATGAGCTCCTGCCTGTTAGATACAGTGCGTGTTAATTAATAAGAGACCCTGGAATGAATAGAGCGCTGAAAAGAGAATAAATGATAAATACCTCGATTAGAGTCAGTCCAAATGGTTCGATGAACGCTGGATTTATAAATACTCCCTGGAAAAGAAGGTTTAACATAAGGCGGATAAACAATGCAAGGAACTAAACTGTATCACAGAAATGGAGGCAAAACACATGCTATGATCCTATGCATTTTAATATGGGAACAATTATTGAATGAGCACTACAAATAATTTATGAAGAGTACATGTCCTATAAGAGATCAAAAAAGAAAATACTGGGACTCATGTGAGCATAGAGGAGAAAAGTAATCATGTTTGACCACTACCTTTGTTTTGGCTGCCAAACGGTAAATTTCAGGCACATCAGATTGTTGGTGATGCTTAGGCATTGCCACTTGACCGTATAAGTCGTACTTGTCTATTAGCTTCAGAATTGAGAGCAGCACAGAGGAATTCGTGGAGGACAACTCATCAATATCATTTCGATTTCCCATTATCAATGTCTGCAATCGAAGATAGTGAAAGAAGAAATGAAAAAAGTGAAACACACTTCCAATAAATTAGTTGGAGATCATGATTCTAAAAAGAATAACTGCAAGACTTACAAGGTTCGCAAGCTCCCGTAATGGACGGCATTCTCCAAAGGCTTTGACTAGAGTAACCAAGTTCTTTTTAGGGTCTGGCCGAGCAAGAGCGAGAATCATAGGCTTGCGCGGGTTAGAGAAGAAGCGCATAATCTGCCCAAGTGAAGAGTTCGTAGTAAGTTTAAAGGTACCGATAAAACAAATATAGAAAATGTAAAACCTTTGACTAAAGAAAAAGGAAATAGGCTATGATTTGAAGATAAGATTACCTCAGACCAAATTGGTGGATCAGCAGTTTGTGGATTTTCATCATCTCCATCTGCATCCACATCATGTGGTACAATGTGATGAAATTCCATTCCTGGAGGAATAACCTAGGATCACATGACAAGGCTACTCATGAGTCATGATATAAAGACATTCTCACGTATAAGTCCTAGAGTGGAAAATAAGATGATCAGAGAGGACAGAGATGATACTTACAACCATGCGAGGCATAAATCTGCCTAGACAACTCACACCCCTTTTCATTCTTGCTCTGAGTTTTCGCTCCAAAACCGGATCAAAACCATCATAAAGGCGCCATTGCTCGTCTACCTCTTGCCTTGTACTAGTTATGACAATCTCAGAAGCATCAAGACATAACTCCTCTGCCTCTATCCGTCTCCATATCTTGTAGTTGGAATTGATTTCTTCTTTTGGCCGTCCTTGTTTCAGGAGTTGCTCAAGCTTATCACGACCAAGAGAATGCCCAGTAAAAACCATTGGTACATTCAGAGCCCCAGATAAAAGAGCAGTGGAATCACCAGCATCTGCATAATGCCCGTGAATAGAAACTGGCCATACTTGTTGTCCACCACCAATTTGCTCACCAAGAACCTTTGAAATCTGCATAATATGGCTAAGTGCCCTATCAACAAATTCAGGGATATGAGGCCAGAGGAGCTCTTTTGGTACATATTTATCTTTCGGGCCAAAAGGAATACGGATTATATAAGCGCCACTACTCTCTCCATTCTCCTGCTCTATATCTGTGTCTATAGGATTTAACATCTCAGACGGTTCAGAGTAGCTGGAATCCACATCTGGCGCGGTGACCTGTCTGGTCAACAAATCAACACGATAGACTCCTGGCATTGAGCCTAATGCCCTTGCAAGTTCCACAACATACTTCACCTGAGTACATAAGTCGTTTCATACATGTGTGAATTGAGAAATTTTAAAACTCAAAAACAAAAAAAACGCTTGTAGGTAGAAGTATACCTGGCCACCAGTATCAGAATCGCGACCAAGCTCCATGTTTTCACCACGTATCAAACCATGAAGACTGCAAGACAATTTCTACCATTATTCACCACCATGTGAAACAAACTTATACCAACTACAAACACACAAATTCTCAAGTAATGGCCTGTACCTTATTAACACGATGTAAAGCTTTTTCTCTTTGTGTTGAGCAAACCAATTCTCAAAGACATCAACAGAACTAATCCGAGACATTCTTCCTTTGGTGTTGTTATCACTAGGAGTTGGGATTTCACCAGGCAAATCTGCCTTCTCTCCTTCAGAGAAATCTTCAGACATTTCAGCAGTTACTTCCCTCCTTGCTTTCTCACGCTCACGCTCCCTTTTAGCTTCACGCTTAGCATTCTTCCCTTCAACCTAAGTAAACATTACACAATCATTAACTCAAAACAGATTCCAAATCCAGTAATCTTCATAGCACAAGATCCAGAAAGATAACGATCAAGCTAGAAGCAAACGATCCTAAAACGAAATCACGAACCTGCTTCTTCTGGCGAGCCAAATTCCAGATCCTCCAGCACAAATTCTCCAACCTTGTGTTACGCTCTTGCGGACTCCTGGTTGCAGCAGCCTTTGGATCAATAACAAATCAATCGGAAAGTTGTCAGGAAACATCAAAAACGGAAACGAAAAGGAATAAATCCAAAGCGAAGAGGTATACCTGAACCCAGGAACGGTGAAGATCAGTCTCATCAAAGCCTGTGATAACCTCTTCAACGAAATAACGAGTGGGACTGAAATGGCCACGCTCTCTCAGCAGAAGAGACGATTTGGAATCGCCGGTTCCAGGCGGTTTGGAATTGGCGATTCCAGGTTCGGCTGCGAGAATCGCCTCCAGGTAACTATTCACCCAGTCGTTTCCCACCATTGGTGTTCGCTCTCCCGAACTCAACGATCTGGAGAAAGCAGAAACCAATCTCTCTACAAAAACTGGTGAATCAGGAATCGGATATACAAAAGTGATGATAGTTAGTGTTGTGATCTGGAGATGGAAGAGGATGACAGGTTTCTAGAAAACGAACGAGAGAGACGAAGAAGAAGGAGAGGGAAAGAGGTGATTTGGCGATTTGTGAAAAAGTGTCTCTTCCTTTTCTTTCTTTTTTATAACCCAATTAAATGACCCTTAATTAGATATTTGACTATCTGAATTAATTACTGAGGGAATATCCGATTTTGTCATATCTTTATTATTAGAAACATAATTGTTTAGTATTAAAAAAGCGTGAGGTGTCAAAATTACGACGAGTCACGTAACACTGGAAGATTCGTAACGATTTGTTTATGAATTTTTCGGTATGAGTCTTCTCAAACGACTAATTGATACTATAACAAGCGCAGCTGCGCAGTGAGTGATTGACATTTGGCAAACTCTAGACCATAATTAGCATATAGAATAATCAAAAGAGCATAAAGAAGTTATTTAGACGAACGAATATTATAACACACTGACCAAATTTTCTGTTCTTTAACAAAAAATAATAATAATACAGTGAGCAGCTGTCTACAATTTTATTATAATCTTCACGACCACGAACCCACGTAACCCCCTCAAAATCAGATATTATCAACTTACAAGCTTTTAATATGAATGTCGGTAGAAAACTACTCGGTAAATTATTGATTATCATTTTAAAGTATCTATCATTTATTGATTATCATAAATATGTTGACGTCATTCGTTAGTATTAGTGTTTTAATTTTATTAATTAAAAAATACAGAAATATGTCAGTCACAAAATAATTACTTTTCCTTTATTTGACAATATTTGTTCATGCTGCTGCTAATTATGATCATCTAAAGTAGGAGAGTTTAAAAGGAAAAGAAGGTCACCCCTGAAGGCCAAAACCAATATCAGTTCAGTACAAATTCATTCACAATTACGAATCAAATGAAGGTAAAGTGAGTAAAATGAATATAAACAGAAAAAGTGTATATTTAATACTTATATTGGTTTCTTCTAAGGCAAGGAAGAAAGGATAACAATTGACAAGAAGTAACAAACATCAGCACACTATACAACAAAAAACAAAAAATAAGCAAAGTAATGTGTTGAGAGTAGAAGATAGAATGATCAAGAGGCGTCTCTGAGCTTAAGCCTAGGAGTCCATTTAAGATGGACACAAAGCTTCCCTGATTTAGCTCCATCTAACTCAAACCACTCTTGAAACTCTCCTTCTAACATCACTCGCGTCAATGTCATTATCACTCTCCCTATCTTGTCCTTGCCAAATTTGTCATGGTCCCATACTTCAAGCGTCAATAGATCATGCAAAGCATCTTCCACTACAAAATCAAACGTCTGGTTCCAAACCGGATTCAAGCTATCCGGTACTACCCTTGTCTTGGATTTCGTTTCTGATTTCTTCAATGTGATTACCACAAATGCATCTGCTTTTCCCATAAAATCTACAGCTGGTAAGTCTTCAGCTGCCACCACTGTCACAGACAACACTCCTCTCACTATCACATCTTTTTTCTTCGAGGTCACCAGTTTTTTCATATCCGTGGCATCCGAATCCTCGCTTTCCGGCTTCAGTACCTTCTCTAAAATGGTCAATGAGTAGTCCGGGTTAAACGGGTTCTTCAATCCGCCTTCTTTGCCTAAGGGACAATATAAGAGCTCCAACTGCACCTATATCACCACAAATATATCTTTTATAGTCCTAACTAAAATGGATATGTTATATTTTTCTACATTGTGTTATGAATATGGAAACAATAGTTATGATAGGAGGAAATACTAACCTGACCCCTATTTTTTGTATCCCTTTGGATCTCTAAATCCTTGACTAACTTCAACCAAATATCTTTAACTTTCCCGGGTACGAGTTCATTTAACGGTACTTGAGCAGCCCCAATAAGCTGAGAAGATCCAACTCCTTCGTCGTCAAAGACTCTTACTGTCAAATGTTGAGTTGAGACATCTTCCACAATGAACTCAAAATGTTCATTCCAAATCGGATTCAACGAGTTACTCTAAATGACATTAAAAAGAATTACCAAGAGAGGTATGCACAATCCAAATCAGTAAGAGAAAGATAGTGGAATCTGTTTAGAGGGAAAATCTTACAATAGTTTTGGTCTTTTTGGTTCTGTCAGGCAAAGGGCGAATGAATACAATAGCGTAAGGATCAGATTTTCCAATCATGTCTTTGTTAGCTAAGTCCTTTGCTTGCACAACCTTCACATCCAATTTTCCAACAGGTTTCAACTCCAGATCACTGTCAAAACACATTTTCAGATCTTCATAAAATGGTCTTTACCAAAAAAAAAATCATACAAAGAAGCAAAAAAACCTGTAATCTCCTGGTAAAATAGGTATAATTTTCCTAACTGGCCATGTTATACTGTCTTCAATGGCGTCACGAATAGTTTCCTGTCAAAGGCGTTAAAGAAAGATTGTTAATCAATAATAGGTAACATTATGCTGTCAAAACATACGATCAAATTTGGTTTTTGGCATACTTCGATTGCATCTGAAATCCCTGGAATTGATGTTAATTCACCACCTATAACTTTGAGGGTAAAATCAAGCCCTTTCTGCTCACAGAAAACAAGAGAAGATTACTAAGTTATTATAACAAGCAATATATATCATATCATCACTAAGTTACCTTCTCGCGGAGTGAATAAGAAAGTGCCCCAAAGCAAGGGAATTCATCAACAAGAGGTTTGAAAATCAGCCTGAAAACACCTGTGAATCCTATGTTTTTGACCTACAGACACAACACAGTAAGCTCAAGAACAAAAAATGGATAACAAAGTTTATAAAAAATAGCATTACTAGTGGAGTACCTCAATAGGTAGAGACACGCCAAGTAAGGTTTTGACATCCAACACGATTTTTGGATTACCATCCCATTGCATTTCAAGTTCCATTGTGATTCCATTAGGTCCACTTTCACTTTCTAAGATAGAAACTCCTGAAAATGAGTGAGCATAACGACTTTTAATGTCTCATTGATCAAATAGGTGAGCATAACGACTGTTATAATTTGAAAACTCGGCAATATAATAAACGTTTTTCTGACTACACATTACTTTTCTCTAAACCGTATGATTCAAGCAAAACAGCTACATAAACAAGATTGCTAAAATAAAACATCTTCAATTAAGCACCCATTTGCATCAATGTTTAAGATACAAGTTCTCTGGATTGACCGAGTTACGGATAACTTCATAAATATATCAACACTATTAGATTATTTATAAGAACCAACAAAACCAAACCTGTGAACTGAGGAGCCACAGTCCCAAGTGTGAATTTAGAGAACTTGAGAGATGCTAACATAGCTGGTGTATACTGTTCAAGTACTGGTTCCACACTGCTTTTAATCAGCTCAGAAGCTGCCTACAAGATTAACCAACAGAAAAACGAAGTTAGTGAAGATATATCAACACATCCAAAAAGGTAAAAAAAAAAAGTACCATTGCGTGTTAATTAAAGTTACCTCATTTACATAAGGCCAGATCTTTTCAAGTTCAAGATTAAGCCAATTTAACTGTAGTTTAATCAAGGACAAGTATCAATACATCAACAAGAGCAAAAGACAGAACAAAATGATGAAAGTACAAGACATTTAGAATAACTCAACTTTTGTCTCTGAGAAAACACAACCCAAGAAGGATAAAAATCTCCCGGGAGAAGTTTTCTCGAATCTTGAACTGTCATTCTTGCAAATGCAGCAATGGTCTTTGCCTATTCAAAACCAAAAAATTGTTCTTCTTATTTATTAATCTTCTTAGATGGATTAATCACAATACGAAAATATGAAATTGGTTTTACCAAATCAGCTCGACGAGTGGATCTGACACTAGAGTAGCGAGCAAATGCGACGACCAAACCGAAAGAAACCGCGATTCCTATGAACAAACCAAAGAGAAAACCCATTTTTGTTCACACTTCTCGAAGGACCAAACCAGGGACGAGAGACACGGTGATTTTTTAGATGAGATCCATTCATCGGAACAGAGAGTGCTCTGCTTCGAGATTAATTAGTAATTCGACAATAAAGGCTAAAGACGAGATTGCTTCAAGCTTAAGTATTCTCTAATCTAATTTATTGATATTTTTGGCTTTAAAGATGATGATTCTTCTACTTCTTCTCTCTTTCTCTTTTGCTTTTGATTTGATCCTCTGTAAATCTCGGTATCTCGGTGTTCTTCAATCTTCTTCTGCATGCTTCTGGAACTTTTTAATTATTTTATTTAATCTACATCAGACCGTAATCGAAAAAATCAAACCGAACCAGTTCAAATATAATTCGGTTTGGTTTGGTTTCTTGTTACCGAATACCGATATTCTAACGCTCGTTTTTTTTCTGTCTCATAAATCTCTAATAGGCCGAAAATTGTGCTTAAGGATGGGCCGGCCCAATTCACAAACAATATTCCATTTTCTTACGCTTTTTAATAAGGATGTTACTGTAGTGTACAAATGAAGTATGAACCATGAAGTGCTTTTTATTTTTGGGTACAAAAACCAGAAATGTGTAAAGAAAGTAAGAAAGTAGGAAAAATACGCATACACTGTTCTTTTTTGTATTTACAGTATAATTTTGTATTTATACAACAAGTATATTTCGGCAAATGTAAAATGGTGAGATTTCTAAACTCCATAGTAATTAATAACAAATGTACTTTCAAAATGTAAAGATCGATAGTCGTTATCAAAGCCTTGGAAGGATCACTTGACAGTTGACAATTTCATGGACGTACGCAAACGCAACATATTTTGTCATTACTCTTTAGTTTTCAACTCTTTTCTGACTTTTTACATCACTTTTGGCATTCAATTACACTTCTTCTTCTCTCAACTTCTATTTTTCCGGCGCGAATCTCACAACTAAATTCAAATTGACAATGAACGTTGCCGTTTTTCTGTATCAATTATTGTACAGCAGGATGAAACATTTGTTTCTGGCCCCCATATATTTGTAGGGGTCCATTTTATTTTTGAAAGTAAGTATAGTTGTTACTCTTTTCGTATTGCATATATCAAAACTAAAATAAAAATATTTATAATCTAAGTAGGAATTCATTTTTTTCTCTTATGTATGCAGTATGTGGTTCGATCAACTTATGACCGGTCCCGATTGTATTATCTTGAATATGAGTATTTGAACTTACCACGAAACGAAAGATACTACAAAGCATTGACTTTGAATAGTATTATATAATCAATGCATAATATAAGATGGTTGTTCTAAGTACGCGATTCATATTGAAATTTTGTTTGGTTAGCATTAGGTAACGTATCGTTAGAAATGAGTGTAAATATACTGTTTCAACAAGTAGCTTTATCAATTTCATCATCAGTTACATTATGTATTAGGCCGAATTTGATATATCACGTGTTGTCATTTATATGTTTAAAGAAAAAAGCTATGTTGTCGACAAAAAAAAGCAATAATGTTGTAACCAAATTTATAGGCGTTAATTAGATAGACATAAACCTAATTAAAAATACTGTTGTAGTCATTTATCAAAACTAATAATTGGGATTTTGTGATTATTATACATGCATTAACAATGAAATTGTTATGTTTTGTCCTATATTTTCACTATTCGTGAATAATGAGAAAGAACAAAGGAAAAGCATCATTGAAATTGATTAAGATTGAATGTGATGGAAACTCATGGTACTACTTAATTTATGCTTCGAACACAATCTTTTGTGCTTATGATTTTTAGACTTACTTTAAAAAATTTCCTTGAGATATGAATGTGAAATGCATAAATCTGTGTCCCAACGAATCTAGGAACTTCTCTTACTTTTTGGCCAATTTTTTTCTCGATATATGAATGTGAAATGCATAAATTTGCGTCCCAACGAATCTTGGAAATTCATAACAGCCCTTAATATTCGCATAAGCATAAGGAAAAAAACACCCTTTATGATTTTAAATTTCTTAAACACAGAATCTTTCTAGTGAGTGGTTGTAGATTATCTAGGAACATGGAGGGTGTCTTTAGAAGCTACAAATAAAAGAACATAGGAAAACAACAACTTCTTTTGTAGTTTTTGTAAGAGTGTGTGGTTGGAAAGATTTGAATTATTCAGAAGAGAGAATCAGAAACTCACAAAAAGAATGTGAACGAGTTTGAGGAATAAAGAAAAAGCCAACTGAAATTGTGCCATAGCCTTAAAAATTGCCGAAACATAACAGAAAAAAAAAAAAAAAAAAA
>Ga0041059_1000923_pt1 | contig 23245 bp, 18 predicted proteins | sample AraColnosormetaG_FD_56232 | JGI IMG/M metagenome (GOLD analysis project Ga0041059, IMG submission 56232) | Arabidopsis roots microbial communities from North Carolina, USA - Col MF nosort | ecosystem: Host-associated > Plants > Roots > Unclassified | place: USA: North Carolina | collected... | reverse complement strand
ATCCAAAAAAAAAAAAAAATCAAATTAAAGTCTTAAGGTTTTTACTTTTTTTTTTTTATTGACACTCATCCAAATATCACCAATTACTAGCAAGCAATAGATTTAATGATATAATCACACTTTTTTTTAATCAACTTAATCTAATGTTAAATAATTTACTTTTGTTATTTTAATGTTGTACAAAACTGTGGGCCGGCCGTGGCAATGGCATATTCGAAATTTGGTATTTGTCTTGTATCCGTAAACCTTAACAAGTGTTTTATTTTGTTGTCTTGTGAAAGTGAAAGAGAGAGTATATATAATTTGGCTCTGTCGTAATGCACAGATTGAACTACAGAAAATGGCGCCTTCCTTTGAAACCGTTTGGTAGTTGTATTCACAGCTATGCTGATAGAACGAAGCTTCACTCGAATCTGCTTTTGGGAGATTTGTCTAAATCTGGTCGGGTCGATGAAGCCCGCCAAATGTTCGATAAAATGCCTGAGAGGGATGAGTTTACATGGAACACGATGATCGTTGCTTACTCGAATTCAAGGCGACTTTCTGATGCAGAAAAGCTTTTTCGTAGCAACCCAGTGAAGAATACAATCTCCTGGAATGCTCTTATCTCTGGGTATTGCAAGTCTGGAAGTAAAGTTGAAGCTTTTAATTTGTTTTGGGAAATGCAGTCTGATGGAATAAAACCTAACGAGTACACTTTGGGTAGTGTTCTTAGGATGTGTACTTCGCTTGTTTTGCTTCTGAGAGGTGAACAGATTCATGGGCATACAATAAAAACCGGGTTTGATTTGGATGTTAATGTGGTGAATGGCCTTCTTGCTATGTATGCACAATGCAAGCGTATCTCTGAAGCTGAATACCTCTTTGAGACAATGGAAGGTGAGAAAAATAATGTTACATGGACTTCAATGCTCACTGGTTACTCTCAAAATGGATTTGCTTTCAAGGCAATAGAGTGTTTTAGGGATTTGAGAAGAGAAGGAAATCAATCGAATCAATATACATTTCCTAGTGTTTTAACTGCTTGTGCCTCGGTTTCTGCTTGCAGGGTAGGAGTCCAGGTACATTGCTGCATAGTTAAGAGTGGTTTCAAGACCAATATCTATGTTCAGAGCGCATTGATTGATATGTATGCTAAATGCAGAGAAATGGAATCCGCAAGAGCTTTGTTAGAAGGTATGGAGGTTGATGATGTGGTATCTTGGAACTCGATGATTGTAGGGTGTGTTAGACAAGGTCTTATTGGAGAAGCTCTGTCTATGTTTGGAAGAATGCATGAGCGAGATATGAAAATAGATGATTTCACGATCCCATCCATCTTAAATTGTTTTGCTTTGTCTAGGACAGAAATGAAGATAGCTTCTTCTGCACATTGTCTGATTGTGAAAACCGGGTATGCGACTTACAAACTTGTGAATAACGCCCTTGTGGATATGTATGCTAAAAGAGGGATCATGGATTCAGCGTTGAAAGTGTTTGAAGGGATGATTGAGAAAGATGTGATATCTTGGACAGCTCTTGTGACAGGAAATACACATAACGGATCTTATGATGAAGCACTGAAGTTGTTCTGTAACATGAGAGTTGGAGGCATTACTCCTGATAAGATTGTTACAGCGAGTGTATTAAGCGCCTCGGCGGAGTTAACTCTTTTGGAGTTTGGGCAACAGGTACATGGGAATTATATTAAATCTGGTTTTCCTTCATCTTTGTCAGTAAACAATTCTCTTGTGACAATGTACACAAAGTGTGGAAGCTTAGAAGACGCGAATGTTATATTCAACTCTATGGAAATCAGGGATTTAATAACATGGACTTGTCTTATTGTGGGTTACGCAAAAAACGGTAGAGCCAAGGACTCACTACAGTCATACGATTTGATGATAGGCAGTGGCATAACACCAGATTACATTACCTTTATCGGGTTACTATTTGCTTGCAGTCATGCAGGTCTCTTAGAAGATGCTCAACGCTACTTTGATTCGATGAGAACAGTTTATGGAATCACACCAGGACCGGAACACTATGCCTGTATGATTGATCTCTTTGGTAGATCTGGTGATTTCGTAAAAGTAGAGCAATTGCTGCATCAAATGGAGGTTGAACCAGATGCTACTGTATGGAAAGCGATTTTGGCTGCAAGTAGGAAGCATGGGAATATAGAAAACGGGGAAAGAGCAGCGAAAACTCTTATGGAATTGGAACCAAACAATGCTGTTCCTTATGTTCAGTTATCAAACATGTATTCTGCAGCGGGAAGACAAGACGAAGCTGCAAATGTTCGTAGATTGATGAAATCTCGTAATATAAGCAAAGAACCTGGTTGCAGTTGGGTTGAAGAGAAAGGTAAAGTTCATAGCTTTATGTCTGAAGATAGAAGACATCCGAGAATGGTTGAGATATATTCCAAGGTTGATGAAATGATGCTTTTGATCAAAGAGGCTGGTTATTTCGCGGATATGAGTTTTGCTCTCCATGACTTAGATAAGGAAGGGAAGGAGCTAGGTTTGGCTTACCATAGTGAGAAATTAGCTGTTGCGTTTGGTCTACTTGTTGTACCATCTGGAGCTCCAATCCGGATCATCAAGAACCTTCGCGTCTGTGGGGATTGCCACAGTGCAATGAAGTATATATCAAGAGTATATCTTCGGCATATCATCTTAAGAGATTCTAACTGCTTTCATCACTTTAGAGATGGAAAGTGTTCTTGCGGAGACTATTGGTAACATTTGCAATAGAAGGAAAACTCGGAAAATTCTGCATTTCTGTCTGCAACAATGAAAGCTACAAAGTTACAAACTTACAATTATACACTTTCAAACTGCTAGTCGATGTGGTTGCAGAGGTCAGTGAGGGTTCATAACCAGCACAATGCTATACTTGTGAACAAGAAACTCTCAAAATAAAAAAAGATTTATATATCAACATCTGCGTAGAGAAGCAGCCATTAACCCAAATGGTCATTTCCTTGCATGCTCAGGTATTAAGCGATGACGCAGTTCAACAGATGCCCCAGCAAGTTCTGCAAGAAGAGAAAGATAAGCATTTTCCGGTTGGGAGGTAAGTTATAAAAGAAGCAAAGTGTAGTTGCCAAAACCTTGAGCTGTGAAATCAAACAATGGAGGAAGTGCTCTTCCATTAGGCAAGGATGCTCTCGGGTCTCTCAGATCATCGAAGAATGGGTGTGCACATGCTTCAAGCTGAAAGCAGAGTCAAATTAAAGGAATTGAAGCAGCAATTTTAATAGTCAGAAATCAACTGTTTTTTTTTTCTCTTACCGCTGTGCATCTCAGGTTTGGTGAATACTGGAGCAATCTAGAGGCAAGATCCATTGCTTCTGGAGATACCTGTCTCCGGAAAATCTGAAAAATCATCGGAAGATTTTGAGTGTGAAAAGTTGCAGATTCATTTGTAAGCAACATATTATCAAAATTTGTAAATCACTTGGTTAAATTTGTTATGTATAAACCTTGTGCCACGGCTGAGCTTTGATCTGAGGGAACTTAAAATCATTGTAACGAGGATTCATGTTCTTTATCTCTTCTCTTGCTGGTGTCCCTAAAATCTGTTTATACAACAACTCTAAGAATCTGAGCCCCCCCAAAAAAACAACAGATAAAAGTAATAAAAAAACCAATATGTTGTTACCTTAATGATCTCCACCAATTGATCAACACTGGTTTCTCCAGGGAATAGAGGCTGTAGACATTTAAAGCAAAAGAGAGAGGTTCAAAGCAAATGTCTCAAATCAAAAGTTGAAAAAACTCAGAACCAGATACTTTTTTCTTACATGTCCAAGAAAAAGCTCAGCCATGACACAACCTACAGACCACATATCGATCGCACTTGTGTATTCGGTTGCTCCAAATATGAGTTCAGGAGCTCTGTAATACCTTGAGCATATGTAAGATATATTTGGTTCTCCTGGAATCTGAAACCAACAAGACATCACTACTCATTGTTTTCATATATAACAAACAACCCCTGAAAATCCCATTAAGAGCTATGAAACATACCAGCATTTTGGCGCTCCCAAAATCGCATATCTTTACTTCATGCGTAACATTATTGACCTGCAAAATGCATCAACATTTCTCAAATTGAGTAAGAAAAGTAGTACTAGCTTTACAAGAACTAGTCTTAAAATGCTGTGCTTACCAACAGATTCTGCGGCTTAATGTCACGGTGACACACTCCAACCACTTGATGCAGATAATTCATAGCACGGCAAATCTGGTTTCAACAAACAAATGTTTCTCAGAACCCCAAAAGTCAAAAATAGAGCTGAATGCAGAAAAGAGTACACGGTCTTAATACCTGATAGGTGTAGAGCTGAATATAAATCAAAGGCATATGCTGATTCATCTTGGTGTAAGATCTGGAAGCGCGGTAAATAGTCTCGGGTACATACTCAAGAACAAGGTTAAGATAAAGCTCGTCTTTCTCAGTCGTGGAAAAGAAAGAATGCTTGAGCTCAACGACATTAGGATGATCAAGCATTCGCATGATCTGAAGTTCTCTGTTTTTGTATCTCTTGTCCTGTAACACTTTCTTTATTGCTACTTTTTCTTCCGTCTCTAAGCACTTAGCCTACATCAAAACCAGGAATCAACTTCAAAATCAAATTTTTAAAACAACTAAATAAAATATCTCGAGTCTAAATTTTATTTACCTGAAAGACAACACCGAATGAGCCAGTGCCAATTACATGTTCAGCTCTGTAAGAGATTGTCTGCATAATAACAAACAATATATAAAAAAACAGATTTTCATGGAGAACAATTTTAGAAATGTGTCATTACAAAGAACACAAGCCAAAACTGAAAAGTCACCTTGTCTTTTTGATCATTCAAACCCTTCTTTTTGGTGGTAATAATCCGTCCAGATTCTGTTCCATTTCCCTTGATGATTCCACAGTCCATATCCTATCAAATCCATTTGAACCATTAGCTCAAAGATCAGAGAAACAAAGCAAATCAGAAACTCAAAAGGCTAAAAAAATCTCAAAAATGGAAACCTTGTCATCTCCAAGTCCCACCTCACGGATTTCCTTTGGTAAATGATCAGAGTTCTCTGAGGAAGAGACAGAATCTTTCTCGTACGACGTAGTTTCCGTAGACTCTGTTTCTTCACGATTCTGGTTAGGCTTTGATCTCGGCGTCTCAGTTTCTCCTACCTACGCAAGTTACAAAAACAAAAGAGTCCAACTTTAAACAATCCCCAAATCAAGAAAATAAATACAAACAAACAAAAAAAACTCAAAAAGTTTCAATATTCTTTACGTTATCAGAAGAAACGAAATTACGTCCAGAGGCAATACTCGTTAATCTCCGCACCACATTCATCGTTTTTTTCTTCTTAAAAAAGCAGAAAACAATTCCAAGGAAACAGAGGAATTAACAAAAAAAAAAGTGGTTTCAAGAACACCAAAAGATTACACGAGAAGAGAAAGAGAGAAAGAGAGAGAATCGCTTAGCTGCCAATTCGTCTCTCCTTCTTCTCTCTTCTACCAGAAAAACGAAACAAAGATAACAAAAAAAAAATGATCTAAGGATTTTTCTTCCTTAATCAAAACTCTCTGTGTATATATACAAAAACATATTTATAGAAATATCTATATATATCTCTGCGGCGGAGCGGATATAGCTTAAACTAAAAAAGAACAGATGGCATTTCTCGCCATTGGTCTATTACACAATTCCAAGACCAATCAATCATTCTCATACCCTTAATTTCTGTTCAGAGATCATCACCCCACAAGAAAAAAATGGAATTAAATAATCTGTATTAGATACGATCGTGACCGTTTGTTCATTCAACGGTGGCGATCGAACGTTAAGCGCGCGGATTATTCGGAAGTTTGACTCTTCCTTTTGACTCTTTTCTTTCGGCCCGTTTGTAATAATAATATTATTGTCGTTTGTAATAATAGTATATACTCCAATGGACTTAAAATCTAGCCCAATAAATTAGTTAATGATTGGCCCAATACACTTTGAGAAGACTTACTTGGTAGCCATAATAGAGTAGTTAATGACAGGCTTTAGATAAAAGCCCATTAGTAGCCTGTGGTCTCTTCTGATGTGACCTTTGGATCTAGGCTAGCATTATCAAACAATCTCTAAACCAACCTAATCAATTAGCCTTTCGTTGTAGTTGTCTACATTGCATGGATATAATAACTATAAGGGATTGCAACTAAATTCATGCACTCACGTGTTTCACTCTTCTTCGTTCGTTCCTTTTCCATCTTATTGAGAAAAGTACTGTAAACTTGGAACAACATTAAATAAAGGACACGGTCCAAACCAATCCTTTCACATTATAAACTACCACAAAAGTAAACACGGATTGTGCTTCTGGTTGCCTTGATTTATAACCAAAAAAATGATAATACGTTTTTGCTTATAACTAATTATTTGAGCTCCCCTAAAAAAAACTTGTGTGTTTCATATAATGCTGTCCCGATATTATCGAGTCATTACAAGAAGAGAAACAAGAAACAATTACATTTCATCGACATGATCCAAAATAAAACCGATCCAAATTACAACATTCTTTGTTTTTTTTTTTTTTTTAAATTTCATCGAGTCAATACCCGAACCATCACAAAAACGGATTCATCACAAAATGAGGTTCGTTCTTGACTCAATCTCCTCCATCGTCTGATCTCGATGATCAGGTGCTATCACAATGAAGAGCAGCTTTAATCTTCTGAACGGTGCACGATATCAAATTATTAACCGTCTCCACAGATTCCACCGTTAGCTTAGCCGTAGGCAAACTATTCACCAGTATCTGAAACGCCACCGTTAGTAACGACCCTCCTTCCTCCATGCACCCACCGTTACCAATACTGTTACGTTCCTCTGCGGCGCAGCGTTGCGTACCAGCCTGACCGTTAGGGAGAATGGCGAATCCTGAAGGAAGGAGTGCCACGTAAGCAGAATCTCCACCGTTCATCACAGCTTGCATTGCTGGGATATCAACAGGCGCGTACACGACAACCGCTCCTGCAGCGTCTATGCTTGTCTCTTGTAATATCAGCATACTACTCTGATTCGCATTTATCGCCTGCATGAAAAAATCAAAACAAAATTAAATAAATGGAAACTTTGGTGGTAGAAGAGAAAATTATAAATCCCAAAAGGGGAAACAATAAATTAAAAGATGATGAACGAGGAGACTTTTACAGTGTCACCGTCACAAGCCAGAAAAAGCTCAAGGGGTACAACGGAGAAAAGACACCAATAATGCAGAAATAAAGAGAGAAAAAAACAGAGGATTTTTCAAAACGTCGGAGCCAAAAAGGAAAGAAAAAGGTCAAAAATGTCTTATTACTATTGACTTTTATCACACAATACTTCCAAATTCTAGATTTGTCACTTTCCAATCACACGCGACAAGATTCATATGACAACACCATCCTGGGGTCACACAACACAACAAAGTCCTTTCATACACTGTTTATAGATCAAATATTCAATGTCCACACAAGTCGGTTTAACTTTAATTTATCTAAAACCAACCCAAAAAAATCAGAAAAAGTTGAAAACCGTAAACAAAAAACTAAACCGACTAAAATTTCAAGTTTTCCAAAACCATCTAATGTTTATAAAATACTAAATTCACCAAAACCTAAACTAAAATTTGGAGATTAGCTTAGCTACTTACGCATGCAAATAGAAAGTGTAATAAATATGAATGCTTACGCTGGCACGGAGGAGGGAGACGGAGTTGGAACGGTCATGGCCTTTAGCTATATGGGCCATCTCTTTCATTGGTCCACCGTTGGATAAGATATCCCATTCCGATCTAAGCCGTTCGTTTCCAAGGAAGTCAAACAACCGCCTCGGAGATACCGGCATCCAAACTGACGTCGCCGCATTTAGAATTATCCCAGGCGGCTCGCCAGGATTGTTTACACTCTTCCTAGTCATTATCCTAACGTCTTCGTCGACGTTGCCAACGTTGAGTTTGCTCCATTTCTGTAACGACGAAGCACAAACCCCTCCACAGAAATTATCAGTCATCCTCTTCGCTAGCTTTAGCATGCTTTTTCTCCCATTGCAGTTTATAGCTGTGCCCATTAATATAACCAAAAAAAGATTAATTAAACTATATAGTTTGATAATTACAGAATCAACAGCTATCATCTTTTTCTTTGTGACTCAGTCAACAGTTCATACTATTTATTAAATCTTATTTATTCTGGTAGGATAAGATATGAATCACGTCAACAACAACAAACAAATATATATTTCTACAAAATAAATCAGAAACGCAGCGTTTGAGGGAGCTTACGGGATGGATTAGTGGAAGTGGAAACAGTGGAGGACATGAGAATCGTGAGGCATTCGCATTGACGTTGTAATGCAGCCATCCATCGATGCGCACCAAACGCTAGACCGCACCTGAGTAATGGGCGGTATAAACGGTGGATGTGGTTTTCGTCATACTCCGTGTGCTCGATCCATGTTACCTGCAAATTTCTTAAACTATTTTGCGTTAGGTTTATCACAATCGTTTTTTTAGGTCTAATGTCAGCTTTAACACATAATTAATGATAATCAAAGAGAAAAACTTCTATGAACGTGTAATGATAAAAATTAATGCACGATCCAAGGGCACAGAACTCGGAGATATTTAGATGCTTCTGATCAATAAAATAATCCTACTCCAATGCATAAGTTAATTTAAAGTTATAAACCCAATGCATAAGAAACCTTTATCATAATTTCTCGGACAAAAACAAAGAGCTTGCCTGTGGTTCCTAGAGAAATGTGAACCAACCAACACTAGGGTAACTCCTAAAGGTGAAAAGTTAAAACTATACAGTATACTACTATTACAAATAATCATCACCCAGAAAGAATAATTTTACCTTTGAGTAGCCATTGGCCATGTCTTGTACGAGGCAACCGGATGGTAATCTTCTACAGCTCGAAGAAGAACCTTCTCTAATGGAATCAATTGAGACATCCACGACTGCCCAAACACCTTCCGCGTGCTGTTTACAGAACCGCAAGAACGACACTTGTCTAACCGGCACGAGTGGAGACAGCAGTTGAAGCTCTGCGTGCATCTAATTAACCAAAAACAAAACATTAAAAGACCCATTTGTTGAATTAAGATTTTATATGTGTTAATTAAATGTTAAACGCATAATTACATACCAGGTGAAGTGCACCATTTCGCCCTCCCATGCCACTAGAGATAATCTCTGTGGTTGAAGTTCTTGAGACCATACTAGGAAACATTTCCGCCCACCGTTCCTATAAAAAACATTGTATCAAAAGATTAGTACTTTCTAGAACTTTTGCTGGATTAAGCTCATTACTAAAATTAAGTGTTTTAGTAACTACTCACCGAGTCCATTAAGGTTTCAACGAGCGCTAAGCTATTGATGATAACAGTTCCAGCTTCTTTAGAAGCTTCTGAGACAAACCCATCTTGTTTTGGTCCAACACACCGAGAGAAACTTGTGTCGTACTCTTCCTGGTTCAGCACTTCAAAACCAGAATCCGAGCTTCGAACCCAGAGCGGCTCACGTGTCTGAGCCATCTTCACAAGCTCATCCATAGCCGCAAGAGCTAAATCCAAATACCTCGATCTCTGATCAAAATCACTAACACTAACCGGTTGTTGACGGTTAACCGTAGCCACCAAACCAGAACCGGTTCCATTAGAAATCTCAAATCTAGGAGAAGCTTGAGGCAACAGCGGAGAAGAGAGAGTGAAACCACCACCAACATTACATCCACCAGAACCAACACCAACGCCGAGAACAAGTGCTGAGTCCGGTATATGATGTGAACCATTAGACCGGCCAAGAAACTTACCGGTTAAGGCACAGACTCGGTCTAACTCATCTTTGAGACGAGAGTTTTCAATTCTCAGATGTTGCTCTTCCATTGAGATCTCACCGATAACGGCAGGTCCGCCGCAATTACCACACATAGGGTTTCTCATAGCTTCGCGTACAGACATATTCTCAGCTCGAAGCTTATCGTTCTCTTGCCTCAACAAAGCATTCTCATGTCGTTCGATTTGAGTCTGTAAAAACAAATCAAAAATCAAAACAAAGAAACCAGAAAACAAAGATTAGCGATTCGAAGCTAAAAACCTTCATCTGAGTACGACGATTCTGGAACCAGAACTTGACTTGACGAGGATCTAAGTTAAGTCGACGGCTAAGATCAAGACGTTGCTTCTCGTCTGGATGTGCACACTCTTTAAAAACCCTAAAAATGGAGGATTCATCAAAATCAAAAATCAAAACGATTCGTAGAAGTGTAAATGGAGATTTTGTGTATAGTGAGTTTACGATTCGAGGTCTTGAATTTGTTTAGGAGTGTGACGATGGTAACGTTTCTTCTTCTTTAAAGGTCTATCGGAGGTATCTAAATCGTCACCGGAGACAGCTTCAGCGTTATCACTTTCAGATCTGCTTTCTACATCTTCTCCTCTACTACTCTTACGACTTACGTTTGACTCCATAATCTCTCCGTTTCTACTCATTTCTCCATTTGTTTGCTGCCAAATTTACAGAGATTATCATAAGTAGTAGAAGAAGAAGAAATCGAAGATTAAAAGAGGAGATAGTGAGCTTACGAGTCCGAGAGAGAGGCCTGAAGAAGAGAAAGGAAGAGACTGAGAAGGAGCAATGGCGGCGCTTCCGAGCATGGTGTCTACGGCGGAGAAAGAGAAGTGGTTGTTGTACGGAGCATCAGAGAGTAGCTTTGAGGCTCCAGCACCGTCGTCGAGAAAACCGTTGAAATTCATGAGATTTTAATAAAGAGGGAAATATTTAATGAAGATAGAAGAAATCCGCCATGGATGAGAGAAAAGCCCTAAGCTTTGTCGCTTCGGTGCATGTCCATGAATAGAAGATAGAGATAGAGATAGAGAGAGAGAGAGAACAGTAAATGAAAAAGGTAAAGGACGATAGTAACGACGAAAAAGGAAGATATAAAAGGTTCTCTGATTTGTTTCGTGAAATTAATTTACTTCAAAAGAAAAAATAAAAGAGAGAGAAGAGAAAAGGATAAAAAGGGAAAAGAAGAAGATGTGGAGTCATGGAAAGCCTTACACAACCTTTGAAAAGTTGGGTTTGACTCTTTTGACGTTACTCAACTCTTTTTGCTATAAAAGTCCACTTCAAGTGGTGAATCAACGCTGTCTTTCTTTTAAAATTACTGTTCTACCCCCTTCTTCTTGTGCTACTTTTTATTTGTAAATCCCAATTTCATCATGGGATGTGAGATTCTTCGTTTGTTGAGCGTTTCATTTGTCAATTCATTTGTTGAGCGTTTCATTTGTTAATTCATGTATTTCGGACATGTTTATTCACGATGACTATTGTTTTTGCATCGTGAATCGTACCTAAAGAGTTATGTTTTATTTTCCATAGCGAACAAGAAGTTGTTTATATTTGTATTACTCACAGTTTAGAAAGATGGTTATTAGTCTCCAAAAATAACTAATGCAAAGATCACAAATAATGAGATCCGGTTTTTGATACACAACCTATCAATTATACAAATTACTTTCATCAATGCAACCCAAAATAAATGGAGTATTGGGGTGAGTAAATTTAGAGTTGGCCCATCTTCCAAATTTGGCGGATTCTTAACTTCATGGTTTGTGAGTTTTGAGTAAACATGGAGTTATTGCGATGCTACCTAAGACTCATTTAAAAGGCAATATCATTCAATAGTTGATTAATAATGGACTGTCCATCTTAGAATAAAACCTTTACTTACTCTAAATGTCATCGACTCATTGAAACACTTGGTTCTTACAAAAAAGTAATCTTGCCCAATTTCTCGTTTGGTTCGAATCTTGAAAAAACACCCTTGAATATTCCTGGCAAACACAAACATATAGAAATATATATATATAAGATACCTCAAACTACAAAGAGAACAACTTCAAAGAAATGCATAGAAAAGAACTACTTGCAATAGTAAAAATAATAGTACCAGATAATGTGAACTATCCCATTCAGTGATAAAAATTCTATAGAAGAAACTAATAATGATGAAACGTAGCTATCGAGTGATTAATATCAAAAGTTCTTTGACACAAGAAAATCAAAAGTTCACACTTAGTCTACATGATGCGTTTGCCGACATCAAATCTTGGTTTTGCAATTTTCGAGATTCTACTTATAAAAAAAAGACCTAACCGTTTTGATTATTATTTCTTGTAGATAAGAAAAAAAAAAGTCTTCAACTATAGAGTGACAACTGTGCACAAAGCCACAAACTATCATATAATATACGACGTTTAGTTGACAAAATGAAATGGATATTAGTTGGGAGATGAGATTTTTGATCCCACCACCCACATGCATACAAAGATCATAAATCATATCGGCCCATGAAACCAAGTGTGTGTACTTATGTCTGTACTCTTTGACCATTTCACTTTCAGTGTGATTCATGCGTCTATAGATTCACACTCGGGATTTCATTCAAAGTCCATAGATAATTCAAAGAATCTTAAACTAAAAGTTGACAAAACAAAGCGATAACTAGAGAACAGAGAAGGTCAGATAGAAAGCTAACCAGTAACTAAACCAAATTAAATTTTAACAGATATCTTATGATCTTGGAATAGGCCATTACCTCTCAGTTTAGCAAAGCAGATGTCATCAAAGTTTCCTTGCCGATCTGGCATGATACTCATGTTTCAGGAGGTTGGCTCTTAACAGCATCGCCCTGACATCTCTATCGAATTCGTTTCCCATCTGAAGTACCTTTTGGAAAGTTGCATTCCTCTGATCCGCGTGTCTTGCATAGAGGATTTTGTTGTGTGAATCAATCCTTGCCTGTCCGGGATGGAAAAAAGATTTTGCCTCTATTAAGGTTTTTAAAATGACAGTAACATAAAACAAAGTTATTTCGGGAAACACTACGGACCTGAATCTGGTTGTCTGTGATCAAGGCTTCAAGTTCTTTCTCTAGACCAGAGACGCTAGTCTTGAATGCATCGGCCATCCTGCTCAAATCAACAGAGACAAATGGCAATGTGTACTGGATCAGTGCCTTCTTCCTTATCTGATCATATAGTGTGTCAACGTGATCATGAAGATGGATGTCCAGCAGCAGATTCGATTTGAGACTTGCAAGATATTCCAGGCAGGAAGCATAGCGGCTGCAACAAGCAAACTTAATAATTAGATTCAACGAGAATACAGTCTAAAAGGGTCGAGTTTGCATGTCTTACGCATTGTTAACATAGATAAGAATTTGGAGGGCAACATTGGAAGCCTTCATAATCGATACAGGATTAGAGTCTAACGTCACAACAGCTACTTCAGTTTATCAGAGTCAGTGATTAGAATAAATAGTGGATTCAAGGGACATAATAATTATGAGGGACTTCGTTGGGTAAATCTGGTCTTAGTGGGTATTCACACTAATAATCCTTAGTTCAAGGTTAGTAATTTGGTGCTATGCAAGAAATAGACGAGAGTCTTGGTAAGAATATGCAACCTTGAATAGAAATCGTTGATAAGTTCCCTCACATCAGGCACTAGCTCCAAGAAATTCCGGAAGTTGATATTGTCAATGACTTTTTGCTGCAAAATTAGACTAAGTTATAGACCAAGTGTTGGAGAAAAATGGCAGAGTTAAAAGAAATGCTAAATAGGATACATGCCTTCAATTCTGATCGATCAAAGCTTGCCAGGGCACAGAGTCCACCATAGGTGGCAATATCTTGAGGAGCAATGACTTCATTATAGGAATTTCCAAGTTCTGGGTTAACATCTAAGAACTGCACAAGACAATATTCAAGTTCAATGATTAGATTTCAGTTAGGATATGAATAGGATCCATAAACACATGAGCAAATATGGGAAAACAACAGACCTTACGAGCAGCTAGCTTGTACTTCTTCAACTCCAAATGAGCCAATCCAGATGCACATCGCAGTTTTGCATTAACCATAGGTTCAAGGGTTTCAGGATTCTGCTCTGCCTTGTTCACATAGCTTGTAACATGAGTAAACTGACCCATTTCGATGCTGACAAGAATCGCATTCATACACATGTGAATGATGTGCTTTGTCGTAGTGCAGTAGTCGCGTGTTCGGATATAGTTCTTGAAAGCATCTCCGAGCATACCACATGCGTAATAGAAATCTCCAAAGTCATTGTAACCCATTCTGATGCTTTCCTTGATCAAATTTGTCTGTATACACATATCAATACACATATCAAGAAGAAGAATCAACATTAATGCAATTTAAGAATCAAGCAAGCTATTACCATGAAAGAGCTATGCATAATGCACACGCTGAACAACACAAAAAGAACAGCACATACTTCAGTCTCTAAGAAATTAATTATTAAACAGAGAGTTAACATTATACAGCTAACCATGAGAGCCAATTATGATGCTTTCCTTGATCAGATTTGGTCGTATACTCATACCAAGAAGATGCATCAACAATGATGCAATTATTCAAGCAAGTGATAAACTAGAAAAGAGCTAAGCACACACTGAGCAACACATAAACAGCACCACATACTTCACTCTTTAAGCAATTAATTGAGAAAGAACATCATCAAAATCAGCAGTAAAGAGTCAATAGAGCAGATTTGGCTGTATACTCATATCAAGGAGATAAATCAACATTAATGCAATTACAGAATCAAGCAAGCCAGTGTAACGAGCTATACGCACAGTAAGTAACACAAACAACACTACATACTTGATTCTCTAAGAACCTACTTGAGAAAAAGCATCACCAAATCCTAGTAGAGAGTCAATAAGCAAGGAATAGAGATAATGAAAATTAGGTCAAAAATGTAATTACCCGATAAGAACTGAGCTCATTCTCCAGCTTTACTTTCTTCTGTTCAGCACGACGATCGACGGCCTCACACCAAGCAAGATCCATCCCATACTTTTCCCCAAGCCTGTTGCCAATCTTATTGACCACTTCTCTGAACAACTGCGTATTCTCACCCTTTTTGATCTCATCGTAAGCCATCCTCAACGCGTCAAACTGAAGCGCGTGGTTTCCTCCGCAGTGGTTAGCGATGAAGAGAAGCCGCATGATCTTCGTGCGACCTTTGTAGAGAGCCGCGTAGGCCTCGATGTCGAGCGGTTCGCCACTTATGATAGGTCTTCGATTAGACGTCTCTTCGCCGCCGTTAGTGCACATCTCCATCATCGGTCCACTCGCTTCTTCGTCTCGCTCCATTGATTCGTTTGGGATTAGGGTTTCTAGCTTTGGGATTTTTCTCTTTTGTTTCAGTGTTTGTTCTTCGTTTCGTCTTCAGACCTTAAGGAAGGGCGATTTGTATTAGTAAGCAATAAGCGTCGGTCCGATTTAAAGCCCATCTTCTATTTTCACTCAATTTGGGTTTCTATCATAGTTGGGATTTATTTATTTTGTAAAATTTTCCACTAATAGTCTAAAATCTAAATACTATCTAATTTTTTAAATTATTATTATATGTCATATTACCATTAAATAGTTGCTTATATAAAAAAAGAGAAACCACAATAGATTTTTTTCCAAGAAAATATATTATTTTGAATATTTACAATTGGAAAATAAAGATATACAATATGATCCAATACAAGAAAAGAATATGAACATCATAATGATAACAATTAAATTAGCAATGGAAAAAAAAAAATTGGATATCCAAACATAAATAAAATTTAAAATGTGTAACCAATCCAATTATTAATGATAGTTATTTATTTATTAATGACACATCAACAAAAAATTGGATTATTATTTTGACTTACAGTATATAGTAAATAGAGAGATAGTATGTGTTCTTCAATTTTTTCACAAGACCATCAAGAGAATCTCCAGAAACATATTACTATCATTAGAAAAACTCAAAAAATAACATAAGTGTTTTTAACCCGAAAGAAGAAGAGAAGAAAAGAATGACTAAAAAACGATATGAATAAACAATTAACAATGTGTGGAATAAAGAGCAATGGAATGGGAACAACAGAACATTAGAAGTAATTACCTCAAATCATCTAACAAAGATTTGATTTTATTCATGAAGGTTGCAACGACGAAGATATGGGTGATCAAACTTGATGTACTTGGTCCAATACGGCCGATATTTGGACATTGCCAACTCCAACCATGGTTTCATGTTCCCGTTATAGTGAACCACTGCTGCATTCTCAATGTCCTTCTTGTCGATACTCGGGTTATATCCAAGTCCCAGCACATGCCACGCCTTGTTTAAGGGATGTGTTAATCCGTAGAATGTTATTAATCCTGGTGGCAATGTCCCTAGCTTCCATAGTGTCCTGTTCTCATTCTAAACAACACAAGCCAAAATGAGCAAACCACAATAAATAAAATAATAAACCATCATTAGACTATTTGTTGCAAAGAATTAAAGAGTTATTTACCATGTTTTGCCACTTGTGGTATATACCAGTGATGTCTCTCTTCTTCCATTCCTTTAGGTCGAACATGTTCATTCCATAAGCCCATCCACAAGCATTTGGATTGAAGTTCCTCGCAATGTGAGGATTCGAAAAGTTGAGATACTTGTCGAATCTGTGGAAACTTTCCCCACAGGTTTCGACTGCACCGTTGACTTTGCCGTTCAGGTTAACTTCCCAGAGTGGAGTCAAGTCTTTCTGAACAATGATGTCATCGTCCAGGAAGAGGATTTTGTTCAGCTTGGGATAAACCTCAGGGAGGTAGAATCTCAAGTGATTCAACATGGATAGATACTTTGGGTTTCTGTATTTTAGATTCGAAGAGCCTGAAGTTGGATGGTCTGCTTTAAAATAGTACTCTCTCATTGCTGCAGATTCAAGCTGACGAAGGACAGGACAGTAAGATGAATTGAGCCACTTAAACTCATCGACGTTTTCCACATGTATGGTTGCCTTTCCGGGTGGGTTTAGGAGGAACCACATGTTCATTGCTCCGAAATTGAGTTTATCCGTGACAAGGTGAAAAACATGCTTAGAAGGATCCTGCACATATAGGGAATAAAGACATTTTTAATTTCAGCTCTGCAATGCGTATCTAAAATTAAACATACAGATATTAGGACGAATCAAGTGATAAGAGCTAATGATTTTACCTTGGCATTCATGATGGTTGAGTTAACAACTACTGATGCAGCTAATACATTGTCGGAAAAGAGGGCATAATGATAAAGATTAGGGTTTTCTAGGTTTTCACTCCGAGGGAATTTTCTTTTCTCCGGAGACAGAAGATAGTAATCGATAGTCAAGCGCATTGATAGGCAATGGATAGGATTTGGAATGGTTTTTGCTGCTAACTGAGCCAGAAAAGTACTCTGCTTCTTTAAGCTCCTCACTTGTTCGTCGGCAGTCTGAAGCATTGCTCTCAGCTTTCCAGTAACCAGCTTGCAGTCATATAACTGCATCTTAGCTTTAGCCAAGACTTGACCCATGGCTCTGAGTTTCTCATGCGCACTATATGAAAAGTAATTTAGAGAGCATGTTACTTTAAGAAGTACACAAGCAGTCGAAAAAAGGCAAGTAGTAGAAACCAAAAGGAGTAATTTACCTCCGAGGAAGATCAGCATCAGATGTTGCTTCCCCCAAAACCCGTTGGCTGTCCTTAAGTCGGGCCTGGAGTTCTTGTAACAAATCGTTCTTGTTTTTCAATTTTGCAATCCCACTATAGACTCTAGCCATTATTACTTGATCCCGCATCAAGCGTATATTTGAATCAGAGTTGTCATTCTCATTTTCTCTTCTCCAAATACTGTATTTACCAAGGACTGCAGAATCAACAGACTTAGAGCGTTCAATGGCAGCATTTTCGAGTTTCAAAATCGTGTCATCATTGTGCTGAACTAACTCATTTGCCCGCATCTCACGCCTTTTCTCTCTTAGTTGCTGAAATGTCAAGATGGATAAAAAAAATGTTGATAATGAAATACTAAAGACACAAGAAGTCCCTAAAGAGTATTTGATGCATCATGACATTGAACTTTAATAAATAATAGTTACCCTTCTGTGAATCTTTGTAGGTGTCTCAACTTTCTGATGGATACTATCTGCATCAGCAATATATAGAAGAATCAGAGATGGAAAACGTCAAATCAGAGATGCCACTTAAATTAAAAGCCACTACCTTTTGAAATGCTGTCACGTTTTTCATTCAGGTTATTAGATTTGACATCAGGAGTTGCTGGATTCTGCCTCAAGTACAGCAAAAGATGAAAACTATGAGAAAACATCATTGAGAATAGAAGCTTAGAAAAGAAATGAGACACTTAAACCACACCTCAGAATGTCTAAAGGAGGGGTCTACTCCGGTTCCCCGCCATGATGCAGACAAATTGTTTTTCTTAAAAGAATCAAGGCTAAGAGGACCCAAATCAGCTGTGCTGGTTGCTATAACATCTAGTATCTGGACAACAAATTTAGTAAGAAACTATCCAGTCTCAGAAAAACTGACAAAGACAATAAATCGAAGCAAAGTTTCAAAGATTTAAACTACCTCTTTCGAGAAAAGAGATCTAACAGATTGCATTGCTAAACGTTCTCTCCAGTCAAGATTCTGCCAAAAAAAACAAAAAAAAACAGTCCAATCAAACAACATTCTTACTTCTGTCAAAACATACAAGTAGATAATTTGATAGAGTTTAAGCCGACATACCTGCTTCACAGAAACAATTGAATAATCTGCAGTAATGAAAGTAAGCTCCATCAGATGGACAATTCGCAGATAAATTATATATGTAACACAAAATCGAGAGACACTAATCCTTGAAACCAAAGCTCGATAGTAAAATAGCAAAGAACCAATTTTGCCAGTCTAGAAAAATAGCAATTGTCTGAATATCATCAGTGTCACATCAAGCTAAAAGTAACTTAAAATTGAGATAGTAAAGGCTGAAAACTAAAGAGTGGTAAAACTATGCTAATGTTCTCAATCATTAATAGAATTTCTGAATCTCTATACATGAATCTGCAAATTAGTATATAGAAAGATAAGCAATATATGCATACCATTTGAGGAATCGATATACACTCCTCGGCCAACAAAGAAGCAAAGAGGTGCAAAAACACAGAAAAATATGAGAAGCACAAGCACAGATCGAGATCCACCACCACTTCCTCTAATCCGGTTAACTCCAGATAGCCCTCGCTTTAGCGCCATCCCTATCAAATTCAAAAAAAAAACTAAATCAAGCAACGAAATCGTGGAAGCAACCCGAATATAATGAAGGAGAGAAACAAATCATACTCGGAATCTAATAAGAGATCAGGTGAGAGAGATTTGAGAAGAATCCAGCGTTTACGCAAAAGCTTCACAGGTAAACAGACTAAAACGCCATTGCTAATTTCCCGGCGAGATCTGACAAAACTCTAGCACAACGGCGACGAAGAGAAAACTCGGAATTGAAGCTAATGATTACGATGAAGAAGAAGAAGAGAGTATGAAGAGGATGATGATTGATTGATATGTGTAACAGAAAAACGTTGATTCACCGACAATTAACCAATCGCTATCAACGCCAGGATTTTTGTTTGCAGAGAAGAGAGAACCTCACGCGTACTTTTGACACAGATCTCTTTTATCGATTACAATTTACGAATCTCCTCCTATCCGGTTTACTTGGTTAAAATTAAAATCGATATTATACCAAACGAACATAAAATTGATTTGTTTTTTCTTCCTTTTTTGGGCTGATGATAAATAGAACGATGACACTGCTTGCTTTCAAGTTTCGACTTCGACCCATTAATAATTAACTGGGCTTTTGTATATATTATAAGCCCAAGCCTATATAGATAGATGCGTCACGTTGAATTTCGCCTTTCTAATTTAATAGTTTTTTTTTTCCAGTTTTCATGAAAATACATTAATTTTTAATTTGATATGACAATTCAATTTTCATCTAGCAGTATAGTATGGCATGATTTTATAATTTAATTTACAATTTTGCATGTATGTAATGACTACACAAATTAAAAATGATGATAGTAATTTGTTTGGTTTATTACTAAATGATTTACAATACAGTGTAACACTGTAACTAGACCTAGTAATGGTTTTTTTTTAGCTGATTTTATTTTTAGTAATAATGATCAAATACAACCTTGGTAAATGTTTGATTCAGTTGTCAAACCATATAAATAAGATATAACCAAAATTTGTTTTCTCTTGAAAGGCTTTTTCATAAAAACCTTACTTTTTTTTCTTTTGAAAAGGAATGCAACTTTTCAACAACAAATGATGAACCTTCCTGCGCCTTTTGACCAATTAAAACTTCCCGAACTAGTAATAAACTTCACACACGTAATATAGTTACACTCTGTTTTTTGTCATTAGGGTCGATGTCTTATATGTTTTTTACTGACTCCACATCGGTTCAGGTTGAACAACATTTAGTGGATGAACGTTTAATTGTTTACATGTACAAATTAACCTTGACGAAATCATAGCCATTGAACAAAAAAAAAACAGTTTTATATAAGTGTTAGTTTGAAGAATCACAATAGATGTAAACTTTATTAAGTAAAAAGGTTTGGTCCAACTGTTGCATATCAAAAAAGAATATCAATTTTTCTTGAGTGCCAGTTTGAACTTTGAACAATATGTCATCAAATACTGATATTAAAAGAAATAATGATGATTTTTCCAGTGGTCCAACTGTATTTCCATACTTCTAATTCTAGGTAGGAGAAAGTTTTCGTTTTGTTCCTATCAATTAATTTTTTATATACCAAAAGAATTTTCATTTGGGTCAAACAACAGTAAGATCATTACCATTTTACACTCTAGCTATAATTAATAAACGGAAAGTGAATTCTTCTTGCATGGTAATTGAAATGAGAACTTTGTAATTTATGATGAGATATTGTCCTATTGAGATAAAACTCGGTTCCACTATGTATGTAGGGTTGAAATAGGTTGATAAGAAAAAGAGAAACTATAGGGTTAATAAATACGCTTTTTTTTTTTACGTATATCCAGCAATAGAACTAAAGTAATTCATTTTGATTGATATGTACATGTAAACTTCCAACATTGAGAGATATTAAAGACAAGAAACAACGTAGAAAGAAGAGAGAGAGCGAGTGAGAGATGGGAAGAGGCAAAGTGGAAGTGAAGAGAATTGAGAACAAGATCACTAGACAAGTAACCTTCTCCAAAAGAAAAAGTGGTTTGCTCAAGAAAGCCTACGAACTCTCTGTTCTTTGTGATGCAGAGGTTTCTCTCATAATCTTCTCCACCGGTGGCAAGCTCTACGAGTTCAGCAATGTCGGGTACGTATATCCATTCATTCAAGATCATTAATTCGGTTTTCCTAATGATGAAAACCTAGGTTTTCATGGGTAATATGATTAAGATCATCCATGTTTGATTTGTGTCTGTTCTTAAGATCAAGAAACCAAATTCTGTCTTGTGGGTATCTGAAAAAGGTTATGTCTTTTTATTCTAACCCTAACTAGTTAAGGTTGATCACCATCCATCGATCTCTCAGGATCCATCGGACATATGGGTCAGTTTAGCTTTTAGATCCGGTAAATCTTTTGAAAGAAAACTTCTTTGTTTTATTTTGGGTTTTAATTGTTATCACCAGCTTTGATATGTGTATGTCCTTAAGATCCATGAAACCTCATATATACGTTTTGCCTCTTTAAATAGATATGTCTTTCTAATTCTAATTAGAGAAATTAATTAGGGTTTATCATGGGTAGCCGTAGATCTATAATCCATTACGCAGATATATCTTCCCAGAGATTTTTGTGTAATTAGAATTTCCTTTAGACATGCATTAAAAGTTAACACAGAACTTAAGGTTTTCGTTCTTTGGTTTTGAATTTAAGCAAATTCAGATTATTAATTAAAATATCTTGTGGTTTCTTTTGTTTTATAAACTGTAGAGTTGGCAGAACCATTGAGAGGTACTATCGCTGTAAAGACAATCTTTTGGACAATGATACGCTTGAAGATACTCAGGTCAATCATTTTTTTTCTTAAGTATGTTCATTTTATCTTTATATATATACGGAATTTGACCTTTGTTCATTCTAAGTGTATACATAGTCAAACTAACTATTATATTATAACGATGTATAAAATAAATAGAGCTAAGATAAATTGTAGTTAATCTTCTGCTTTTTGGTGCAGGGCTTGCGTCAAGAGGTGACAAAGCTCAAATGCAAATACGAATCTCTTCTTCGCACTCATAGGTTTAACTAATCGTACTCCTCGTAATCCATTACTTCCTATAATTGTACATTTCCTAATTTCTGCTACTAATAATCGTTTTGAATCGTTGAAAAAGGAATTTGGTTGGGGAAGATCTTGAAGGGATGAGTATAAAGGAATTGCAGACGCTGGAGAGACAGCTTGAAGGAGCTCTTTCCGCAACCCGAAAACAAAAGGCATGACATATTTCATACGTAGACCAATTTTTCTTGCGCATCATTTAGACCTGCAAAATACATTATTGAAATGTATATCTTTATATGCATGTATGTATATAGACGCAGGTTATGATGGAACAAATGGAAGAGCTTCGGAGAAAGGCAAGTACTCGAAATGATGTTCTACAATATATGCATGCATTGTATGTAAATGTACTCATGTGTATATCATTTTTGTATTTGGAATGGCAGGAGAGGGAGCTCGGAGATATAAACAATAAGCTAAAGGTTAATGTTTTTAACTGGACATCCAAATTATATATCAAGTCTTTCTTAGTTACTATGATTTTGTGTTAGTTAATTAGTGTATTGTCTACTCATAAATCTTATAAAATGGATAATCTTCATAATCAGCTTGAGACAGAAGATCATGATTTTAAAGGCTTTCAAGACCTACTGCTTAACCCGGTGCTCACCGCCGGTTGTTCCACTGATTTTTCCTTGCAATCAACTCATCAAAATTATATATCGGATTGCAACCTTGGATATTTTTTACAGATTGGGTACGTAATAATCGATATTTTTGCTTCTCTACTGATGAAATACAAGTCATGGTTTTATGAATAAATTTGGCCTTATTGGATACATATATAATATGAATATGATACATATGTAGGTTTCAACAACACTATGAGCAAGGTGAAGGATCTTCGGTGACAAAGAGTAATGCAAGAAGTGATGCTGAGACCAACTTTGTCCAATGATGGGTTTCGTTGTCTTGGTTTGGACTCATTGAGTCACGACGAAGCGTTTAGGTCATTTACTATCGGGACATACTCTTTTTTTTTTTTTTTTTTTTTTTTTTTTTT
>Ga0041059_1000922_pt1 | contig 23271 bp, 20 predicted proteins | sample AraColnosormetaG_FD_56232 | JGI IMG/M metagenome (GOLD analysis project Ga0041059, IMG submission 56232) | Arabidopsis roots microbial communities from North Carolina, USA - Col MF nosort | ecosystem: Host-associated > Plants > Roots > Unclassified | place: USA: North Carolina | collected... | reverse complement strand
AATGACTGCTGGTTTCAGGATTAATTCCTTCATTGGAATTGCAACTTCCATTTTCTACATTGCTGCTTAGTTCCTCACTTCGATCCTGAAGTGGAAACAAGAAATGAAATTAAATGGCTTTTACTTCAAGTTCTTCCAAAAAAAGAAACTTTCTTCATATAGAATCTACTTCTTCTATAAGCGTCAATAACTACTCTTAATTCATCAATCTCTAGTCAATTATTACCTCAGCGGCCATTAAAAAATATCTGAAACGCTTTCTTGCTGCAACTATAATTCTCACAAAACCAGCCTGAAAGCGAACAAAACAGAGCATAAAGCTGATTAATTTCACCGAATCAGTTTTTTGTATAGTCCGCACATGAAGAAACAAGATCCAAGAGAAAACAGGGAAAAGAAAAAGAAACCTCAATCAGAACTCTGCAAGTTATCCGTCCACCGAAGATTTCTGAACAGTGTAAAGATAAAATAAGAATCTTCTTCTGCTTCCTTTTTTTTTTCTCGAGAAATCAAATTAGCGTAAACAAGAAAAGACGATTTCTCGAGAAAATTACGAAATAGGAAACAGTGAGAAGAGGAGACAGGAGAGAGTGAAGAAAGAAAGAAGGTACTAGAAATAGCAAGTGACCAATTTTTTATATTAAATAGCAGAGATGTGCCACGTCAGATTCAGATTTTTATCATTATTTAATGTTCATGGAAATTTCGAGAAGGTTGACACTGAGAGAGAGATATCTTGTGGCTCAGAACAAAGCTAACACTCACTCTCGCTAGTGTACACCACGCGCTGTGTCTTCTTCAAAGAATCTGATCTGTTTCTCTAATCCGTACAGAAAAAGATTCTGTGGATAAAAAATGTGAAACGTTAGCAAATTATGAAGAAGATATTTTTTTGTGATTATTTGGAAGATATCCTTTTTTTGTGTGTTTCCGATCCGTCTCTGACTTCCACTTGCTTTCGTGATATTACTCTTTGCCGGTTTGCCCCCAAAAAGGCCAAAACTAGTCTCATTGTTCAGTTTTGTAAGTTGTAACCTTCGATTTTTGTAAAGGGAAAAATACATTATTCTTGAGTTAAAAAAATCACTTGATTAATTAGATGATTTGATACTTGAGTAATTGATATGTATTATGTAGTAATTCGATTTCAAAATATCTCTTTAGTCTTATAAAACTGTATGAAAGAAAAGTTCATGACAAAAGATTATAAAATGGTTGGGATAATGGGCAAATCAAGTCGCATCACATGGTGTCGGATGTGACAACTATATTTCTTAATCACACAAACTATTAGAGCCACAATTTTGATACGGACAGATCACCCCATTCCTCTCTTTATTATTATCTTTTTGTTTCATTTTTGATATATACATTATATGTTTTAAATTAAAATGATCGCTTTCTGACCCCAAACTATGAAAAAAGAACAAGATCTTTTCCTCAATTTAATTATATGATAATGAGGTCCTTAAGTCCTTCTATGTTACGCAATTCATATTCTATCTCACATTTGTCTATCTACAATAAATTAAGGTTCAAGCACTCATGATTCAATACTTTTGGCAATTTTGTAAAAGAAAAGATATCTCTCTGATTCATTATATCAAAACCAAATTCAACAATTGTTCTCACTCTACTAAGTCCTAGTCCTAGTATATAACTGCACAATCTCCCCGTAAGGTTAAGAAAGCCTAGAAGTACTCACAGCTTACCAAATTTAGTCTCCGCTGGTTGCAAACGACTGGTTTGTTGCGAGGACTCAGGTTTCAAAATGGTCAATTTGGCAGTTGCTAGGCATTGTTGGAGTTCTGTATCTGCCTCTGGTGTGAACCAAGTCATTGGAGGAACCAAGTCTTCATCGGATTCGTCTGTTTTCTAAATGCATCTTATCACACCCCTCTGTGGTCTGTCAGATTCAAGCAACAGATTTTTCAGAAAACTAAACAATAAACGATTGCTGATATCTCCAGTAGACCAAAGTGGAAACTTACAGTGAATCTATATGTGCTATTCCATGCTTGATACTCAATCTTTGGTAGGTTCTTCATCATTCTTCTTGCAAAATAAAGCAATCATAGCAGTCTTAATAATACAATACCAAGATAAAAAGCAAAAGAAGCACTCACATATTATATTAGATCAGCAGTTTTGTCATAAATGTGAGTGGTGCAGCGAAAGGGCAAACCTCCAACACAGATTTAGCTTCGGAATCAAAAGTTTTGCAAAGTATCTCATACTTCACCGAGAGAGTCTGCAAACACAAAAAATTGTAGAAGTTCTTTTAGTGAATGCCTTATACAAAATAATGAAAAATAAGACTACTGATTCTGTACCGGAAGATTAGCTTTTGAGGGAGAAATGCTTGATATTCTGTATCTGTATAAAAACGAATGGGAATTCAGATGTTTGGACGAGCCAATATCAGTAAAGAGTCGAGAAATAGAAATGACTGACTACAGCAAGAAACAGAAATATTAGGAACCCATGAACACTTGCAAAAAATATCATCTGAGTTGTTACATGAAATAAGATCATCTTCCAAAAGGTGTACCTCTTACCCTAACTTGCTCATGTAGAAAGTCATTGCCAATGCATTAGATGTTAGAACAGTTAGCACGATCGCACTCATCCGATTCTGAGAAGATGAAAACGAACATAACAATATTATCATCAGGCTATGAATCTGAAAACAGAAGCTAATGCCATCAATATCGAAAAATAGGAATATAAGAGACTAATTTTGGAATCAACCTTAGAAGCAATGAGCTCAATCAACTGCATTAAAAATTCTCCTAGTCCCTTTCCTTGAACCCGGGATTCCAGCTGTATTTCATACACATAAAGGACAGGTATCTCTTCCTCTAAAATAAACCGGTAATGCACAAATCCAGCTATCTGATTACACCCTTCCATGCAAGTTCTTTGAGTAGATGTCTCATAGGCTTTACCAAAACGCAGCTCACGCACAAAGATATAATGTGCATCAGCGGAAGACATCTCCTTACGCTTCACCTTTGCTTGTATAGGCCAATCAGACCCATAGAACCCTTCCATGTTCGTCTGTGAATGGTAAAAAAATTTGAGTACAACAATAAATCTAGAATAAATTTCTAAGAAAGTATGTTCAGAAAATTTAATGATACTTCATTCTCTTTAATACCTTCAAGAGTTTTTGAATGTGATGTTTCACAGACGAGGAAAGTCTATCTCCACGGCCAGATTCCAGGTACAAAGATAAGTCTACAAGACGTAAGAACAACACATACACAGAATTAGCTAACCATCAAGACTCTTCTGTGAACTTAAAACGAAACAAGTAAGCACTGAAAACAAAATTCACACAAACATTATCATAACTAACTAACAACTAATCAGAGCACACTAGATCATAGGTTACCAAAGTCTGCATGAGTAAGGGATTCACAGATAATTAAATCCATGTTAAAAAGCACGAATTCCAACTAACACTACATCTACTTCATAATGTAGTAACATTAGGAATTGTAAAAGTAAGTTTATATGCATCAAATCATTGTCAATGATAATCAGTTCGCATAAACAAAATCCCATATTTTTGAGAAACTGGCGAAAATAAAATTGAGCAGAAGAACAAATTTACCGTTTCTTCGGTAACGGCGGAAAGAATCAAACGGAGAAAGAGGATCGTCAATGGAAGAAGCTCTTTTTATAAGGTCATGAATCGTCTTTTTCTTCTCCAAAATCTGCACGACAATTCTCAATTATCGATTTCGAACAAAATCAAAGATCGAAATTTCGAGTGCTATGAAACATACACATTACTTCCGAGATTTTTTTTACCTTTCGCCGTTTCTTCAAATCCATTGCTCGCCACACCGATGATTCTCTTCCCTCTGTCTCGTTCGTTCTCCACGTCTGAAGTGATTCGGTAGGAGACGGATCCATCAAACGGGTTTGGACCCGAAATAGATCCGACAATAATAAATGACGTCAGCCCAAATGTCGTATTCGTTCAAATTCGATAGAGAAGCCCAACTTTCTATATGGACTATTAGAGGCCTTTTTGTTTTGTTTGCTCAAGTCAACGGGTACTATCTCAAGGAAAAAAAAAGAGTCAAAAACTTTGCAAAATTGATTTCACTTTGATATATGGTATAAAAATTATCGAAAATGAACGCAAAGACACAATTAAACAAAGTTTGCAGTTTCTCTCTGGCACAAAAGATGATTTTAGGTACTAGGAGCTTTTCTCTTCTTATCAGAGGCAGATGAAGCATCATCAAGTTTAGACTGACCAAATACAGACCTGCAAATTTCCAAAAGCTTTTCGATATTAGTATCAAACAACATGATAGATTGTTATCTTGAGAAAGAACATGACGGGTCAAATCTCTTACCCGCAGGTTGAACATTTCTTGTGATGCTCACAGAAAATGGACAGACACACTGAGCATATGTAGCCCATATCTATTGTCTTCTTGTGGCAAAAGCACCTGCAAATTTTGTACTTAAAACCATCTGTTATATATGCAGAGGAAGACCCGATTAATTGAAGAGTTAATGACTTGATCACTTACGATGCGCGAAAATCTACACCTATGGGTTTAGGAAGTTGTACAAAACCGCGGGAGTGCAAATCGGTTGCAAAGATTGTCTTTTGTGCAAAACAAAACAATCCAGAGTTAGCAGCCATTGAGTATTGAGTTCGCTAAATGAGAGACGAGTCACATAATGGTTTGCGTTTGGACTTGAGTTGCGTACCGTTAGATATTGAAATAGCCCATCCAACTGTTTAGGTGTATGATGTACACCACCAGTTATATAAGATGCCTACAAATAAGCCAGGAGATAACAGCTGACGCATAGGTCCAGTTTGACGAGTTAGAATCATGTATAAAGGAGAAATGATATTACCTGCTGCAAAAATGCTGAGTTCTGTACACCTATGTAACACGAATCAATGGGAACCTAAAGAACCAATTGATGAAGTGATTTGGGTACATGATACTGGATTTAGAGAACATCAAGAACCGGAAATCCCAAAGAACCAATCAAAATGAAGATTACCATCAAGCGTTGGGCAGAGAAGATAGAGTTCATAACAGCAACATACCTGAAAGAATGACAAAACCTTTTAATGAGACCAGACAAACAAGACAAAATCTTGCAAGTAGAAAAAAAATGAAGGAAGAAACATACTGTTCCGGGCCATCTGGGGAACCTTGCAAGCATAAAATCTGTATTTCATATAAACGTCAATAGCACAATCAGTTCTGTATTTTGGGGGTATACGATAGAACAGATAACACATAAGAAAAAGGAGTCTATATTCTCATTAATACTTTAAGCTGAAGATTCATACAAAGCAATCAACATGAAAAGTTTTATCCAAGACAACTGATTGATACATATATCCTACTGAACACTCACCCGAGGCTGGGGATGAAGATGTCCAGAACGGAAAACCCTCTGTATATCTAGAGCCATAAATTAAGTCAACAACAAAATGTGAAGACTGAAAATCAAATACATATATTACCAGATAACATTGATGGCCTTAGACATGCTATAGGTTTAGCTGAGAACAAACATGTCAACCTAAAATGTTCCTTACTTAACCCAGTCTAGAGAGAAAGCTAAGCTTCAAGATCACTGCCAGAACTTATGCAAACAAATCCTAATAGTTTGTACTATATATAGCTTCAAGAAACCTATCATGATGCTATATGCTTTTCCAAGAGGATACAGCAAAGAGCCATGGAGAGTGATCCTGACAAGAGACAAGAAGGTATTCTATCCTCAGACACTTCCTCCTTGCTGAGCTCCTCATCTTTGGTAACAAACTCTTCCAATTTCTTAAGCAAAGAACCAAAAATTGCAGGCATTCCAGTTCCATTGCTCTCGAAATTTCCATGATTTGATGTCAAAGACGAATCATAAATGTAATCACAAGAACTGTATCCAGTAGCTATAACTACAACTTGGTTCAACTGATTTAACCCCAAAACCGCATTAAGAAACGCAAGCACCTACACATAACAGCAGCAAGCTTTCTGCATAAAAATCGAAGCATTGAACAAACAAACAATAGATTCGTTAGAGACACTTACATGAGAAAGGAACTGAGAGAAGGTAATCGATGTAGTGCTCCAGAAAAGAGGATTCGTATCAAGCAACAAAACTAGAAGACTAACATCGTCTGCGACCAAAAAAACAATCACGAGCCAATCAGACTTGTTTCCAGTTTTTGGGATATCTAATCTACATACTTATACGATTGAGGAATGTGAGGGTTTCGAAGTAAGAGGAATTTAATAATAACCTGAATACTGCTTAGAAGCAATGGCAGGCATAGTTTCACAGACGATTCCAAGTCAGAATTTCAGTGTGCCGGGAAATCTTCCCGGTGGGAACGAGATCTGATAATGCTATTTCAGTGCCGGGAAATCGTTTTTTTTTTCTTCTCCAATATATCTTCACAACAGGTCTTTGAGTTTTCCGATTACGAACCAGAGTTAAAGAATGAAATTCTCGGATGCTATAGTAACTTACTGAAAAATTCAAGGATTTTTAGCTTATACAGAAATCTGAAGTGATTTGGTAGGAGCCGGATCCATCAAACGGGTTTGGATCCGAATCAGATCCGACTATAAACGTCGTATCGTAAGCCGGGCTTACTAAGCCCAAATATGGCATTAGTTCAAATTTTTAGATAGGCCCAGTTTTCTTTATGAACTAAACCGCCTTTTACAAGGGCCTTTTGTTTTCTTTGTTCTTTCTTTTGGAAAAGAACACCAAAATCTCAAGGAACAAATTTATTTTTCAAACTGGCTACTGATACGAAATTCAGTTTATTCAAGCTTTATACTATCGGACGTCGATATATTAATTTTAATGGTAAAAAATTTTGGTTGAAATGTTGTTTGTTTCAATACTAAAAATTAGTAAATTCACACATGTCCTGATATCCAATCCATCCTATGAAACTATAGTCATGTTTGGAGATCGTCTTGATATATAATACATGGGGCATAAAAAGCTTACTACATTTTTTTGGGAGTAACAACTAACAAATAAACAAACAAGTTTTTTGGTTGGAAAAAGAAGCAAATCACATTCATAAAGGTTTGATTGACTTCATATAATTTGATTGTTATTCATTTGATTGACTTCATATTATTTTTATTCAGTATTCTTTGGATATATACGCGCATGACAATCGACATGCTAAATACTTGTAATCCGTAGGGTCATGTGTGACTGTCCACTAAGAATCTGAAGATCTAATCATAGTTTTTACTAAAATCATATTAATAATTAACTTGGCAATATTAATGGCGATGGCCATTGGAAAGCTTTTGCATGATGGCCTAAATATAACTTATTGTTTGGTCATTTTCATTAGAAGTCCTTAGCCTCCGAGGTACATTGAACCTCACAAATTCACATTAAACTTTAAAATCTCCTATAGTTTAGTATATGAAAATTATATAACTAAATTCCACCAATGTCTTTATGAGTAAATAATAATCTTACTATCAAGTCAAATTAATATCACTAAAATAAATGTTTTGAAAGTATTATTATTTTTCAACAACAATGGATTATGTGTTTGAATGTGAAGATAACGATTCTGATAGGTAACACAAAGCTTTAAAGTTGTTTTAGCTGTAAATTAGAATGCAAAACTATATAAATAAGTAGTACAAAAAGTTAAAAATAACGTTTTTATAACGCTTTTGTAATTTGTAATATCACGGTACATGCTGTACCAAACTTTGATAATTGAGTTACCATTCAAAATCACTAAAACAAACTCTTTAAATGCATATAAATCTAATCATTAATGCAAAACGTTAAAAGTAACGCTTTTATAACGCCTTTGTAATTTGTAATTATCACGATACAGGCTGTAACAAACTTTGATAATTGAGTTACCATTCAAAATCACTAAAACAAACTCTTTAAATGTATATAAATCTAATCATTATTGCGTAGATTTATCTCAATATACACAAGCCACTATAGCCAGGTTCCGGGTAAGTAGGACAGATAGCAGTCCCATGCATTTAACCTCGTGCAAGATAAACATAAACGGTAGACACACTAGTTGCCATTTTTAGATACAACTCAACAAATAATAATTAAGATAAAGAACAAAAAAGAGTGATTAACATTTAATGGAAAGATTTATTAGCTTCCCAGGCTCCTCACTTAAATCCCACTCAAGTCTCCATATAAAAACTGCAACTTCCATCACTCTTCGATCACCATCATCACTCTCTCTCTCTCTCTTCTATTTCCATGGCTCTTGTTCGTAAACGCCGTCAAATCAACCTCCGTCTCCCTGTCCCACCGCTCTCTGTTCACCTCCCCTGGTTCTCCTTTGCCTCATCCACCGCCCCCGTCATCAACAACGGAATCTCAGCTTCCGATGTCGAGAAACTCCACGTTCTCGGAAGAGGAAGCAGCGGGATCGTATACAAAGTCCACCACAAAACCACGGGGGAGATATACGCTCTGAAATCAGTCAACGGCGACATGAGTCCTGCTTTCACAAGACAATTAGCGCGCGAGATGGAGATCCTCCGTCGCACGGATTCTCCTTATGTCGTCAGGTGTCAAGGGATCTTCGAGAAACCAATCGTCGGAGAGGTTTCGATCCTCATGGAGTATATGGACGGTGGAAACCTAGAATCTCTCCGCGGCGCCGTTACGGAGAAACAACTAGCGGGATTTTCCCGCCAGATTTTGAAAGGTTTAAGTTATCTCCACTCACTCAAGATCGTTCACAGAGACATCAAACCTGCGAATCTACTCTTAAACTCGAGAAACGAAGTTAAAATCGCTGATTTTGGAGTGAGCAAAATCATTACCCGATCGTTAGATTACTGCAATTCCTACGTCGGCACTTGCGCTTACATGAGCCCGGAGAGATTTGACTCTGCCGCCGGAGAAAACTCCGATGTTTACGCAGGCGATATCTGGAGTTTCGGAGTGATGATACTTGAGCTCTTCGTCGGACATTTTCCGTTGCTTCCTCAGGGACAGAGACCTGACTGGGCGACGTTAATGTGCGTCGTGTGCTTTGGAGAACCACCGCGTGCGCCGGAAGGATGTTCCGACGAGTTTAGGAGTTTTGTTGACTGTTGTCTCCGTAAAGAATCGAGTGAGAGGTGGACGGCGTCGCAGCTTCTCGGTCACCCTTTTCTCCGTGAAAGTCTTTAGATCCGACTGCTTGTGATATTACGGGTCTGGATATTTTCCGGGTGACCCAAATCGCAATTATTATTTTTTTGTAGAATTTTTGTATGATCAGAAATATGCTCTATTGAAATTCATCTGACGATTCATATTCTTATAAACCCCATATATAATTATGATTATCTCCCTATCAACAAAATATAAATCTAGTATCGTTTATACAAGAAATGGTTACGATGACCACTAACAGAGTTACAACATCGTATATTCATTACAATAAAAGTGTGCGTAATGTCAAAATAGTGTCGAGATCAATCGACAGAAACAGAGGAACTATTGATTATGTCTTTCGCATATCCCTCTATATTACCTAAGGAGTAAGGAACTGTGCTACATTTGGTTTGAGGAATTTAAACCCGCCGGTTTAGCCAATCCAATATGACTCCAGCTATAGTTTCCCGTTCTGGTTCAAAGAGCAGATCGTGTAACAACCCGTCGTACAGCTTGATCGACTTATCGGATGAGGAAGCCTCATTGTATAGCTTCTGAGTACCTTTAGGATCAGTAACTGTATCAGCTGTGCCGTGCATCACAAGAAACGGAACCTTGATTCTGTTCAGATTCTGCAGTAAATGAGCACCAAGTCTAAGGATCTCGTTACCGGTTCTTGCTCGGATAAATCCAGTGTAGACTAGCGGGTCAGAGTATTTAGCCAATAGAGCTTCCGGGTCACGAGAAACCGGCATTATTTTCTTTTTCGCAGCACTTAACTGATATCTCGGTATGAGGAACGAGAGGAATGGTGCAATTACCTGTTGAAAAAGCTCTAATTTTCAAGACAAAAGCCACAAAATGTTTGTGAAAATTGTTCAGATTCTTGAGGTTTTTCAGGTTTGCTTACGCCGAAGATAGGATAAGTTGGTTGGACTCCAACTGCGGGTGAAGTTAGCACAATCCCTGAAACTCGAGCTTCAATCTTTGCATCTAGCATAGCCTGCAAAAATAGTTTATATAGTCAACATATTGTTTCAAGAGCAATGATATGAACATGTTTAAAAATCTTTTAACCTTTAAGATGATGGCTCCTCCTGTTGAGTGGCCAATGCAGAAACAGGGCAATCCCGGGTTTTCCGCAATTACCTTCTCAATAAACGATTTCTACAGACATTTTTTTTTCAGAGGCAATGTAATGTTTAAACAGCAATATGAGTTAAGTATATGGAAGCTCTTGGAAACTGAAAAAAAGATTATACCAAATCAGCGACAGCATAATCAAGAGAAGGAACGTAAGCATGAAGTCCATCGCTTCCACCATGACCTATTTAACCAAGATAAAACTTTATTCAGTATCAAAAGAGAAAAACTATACACTGATAAATGCTTGACACAAGCACTTTGAATTGGTAAAGTGGTTTTACCGATCCAATCTATTCCATAGACCTTGAATCCATTTACATTTAGCTGCTTTGCAAAATCACTATACCTGCCACTGTTGAGCGTTTGAATATGGACATGTTAGGCTACTTATATGGAAGGAGAGTTTATGATCAACTCAAAAGCTACAAAATAAACCTGTGTTCGTTCAGACCATGAAGCAGAACAACAAGTCCCCTACAAACAAGCTCACAGAAAGATGTCAGCTTTAGAACATAAGAAACCAAAGAAGAAATAATAGAAGAAGACTATAAACAAGAGATTAAAGATACAAAACTGGAAAATAGGTGACACAAAGCTATATATAGTCAAGAGATCTTGGAGGTCAATGTATCACATAAACACTGAAGACTTGGTCAAGAGCAAACCGACTACTGTATAATATAATACATTGATCTTCAAAATCTCTCCCCCAGTTAGCAGAATCCTCTCCTAAAGATTATCTCAGATATTTGTTTGATCTTCTTCACATGAACGCTAACAACATTGAGGAACTAATGAAATCTAAGTAGGGCAGAATTGAATCCAAGGTAACAAGGTAAATGCCAAGGTAATAATAGTTAGGACCAGCTGAGAAAACGATATAGCAATCCAAGAACACACCAAAGAAAACGACATTGTCTTGTCATAATTAAGCTCAAATTCTCGTGAACCACAAGTCTCAAAACAGAGAGGGACCTCTTCTTGTAGGATTTACTCAACATAGCCGAAGCCTAAAAGATCTTTCTTTACTAAGTTTCCAGAGAAACAATCCAATTCCAATCACTCATCAATAACAGACAAAACAAGAATTGACCTGTTCTTAGCGGAGTCAACAGGAGTCCATGACTGAGTGAACAACGTGTCACCTCTCTTGGTCGTGAATAGCGAGAAATCTCTGACGGAGCTTCCATCGCCACCGTTATCCTCCAAAACCCGTCTCATTGCCAATTTCCGCCTAATGGCTACTTCCTCATCTACCACCGTCGTCGTCGGCGAAGAAGGGGAAACACCGCAACCAATGTTCATCTTCCTCTTCTTCTGTGATGATTTTAACCTCATCGGAAACGCCTCCACCGACATTGATGATCGTCGAGTAGCTATGACACTAATCGGAACATCATTTCGATTTTGAATCCGGTTTAGTAATCTGGGAAATGAGCTTCTAGTAGCAATTACGACCGTTCCTTTACTTGAACAGATCATAAACAAAGAGAATTCAAAGACGATTTTGTATCGCCTTCTTCTGAAATTTTGAATGGCCAAAAAAAACAAAATTTGGGGTTTTTCAGAACAGAGAAAAACTCAGAACTAAAGAAGAAATTTTTTGGAGAAGCAGAATCGACAAGACAGTGAAGCAAATTGGAAAGTGAAAATCTTTCTTAAGGAATGATTCGAGAGAACAACATTAACATTTAAATAATATTTTGATTTTTTATTTGTTGGTTAGTAGCTGAGATAATTATATGGTTGTCCAGCGAAAAAGACGAGGAGAGTCTTCCAAATATGCCACGTTGGCACATCGTTGTTTCCAATAAAACGCAGTGTTTTGGACAACTTTTGGTTAGCAGTTGGACTTGAGGGTTTAGCAAGCTTGTCCTCACAAGGTTTAAGAAATCTAGACCACTATATTAAACATAATCAGACGAGTCTGGTAAAGCTTATTTAATCAAATTCAGAGGAGACAAAGAAGTGTCGTGTACTTTTACAAATCATAAACACACAATAAGTCTTCATAGGTGAAGAAGATTAGAGATGTTGTCCCAACCAATGTTCCACTGTCTTTTATCTGAAGGCACTGCGAAATTGAGCTCAAACATCTCTTTAGAGATGTTGCCACTTTCACAGAATCCAACTAGCTTCGCAACTATCTCTGCACTCTCTTGCACGTGCCTTGAATCATAAGGATCAGTCCATAGCTTGTTCACGAACTGAAGTTTCCTCTGTTTCCCTTCCAATGGCACATCCCATTTCATATACAGCTCCTCTCTCTCCTCAGGCGTCAATCTCGAGTTAACCCTTTTCGCCAAAAACTCTCGCTCTCTTCTCAATGCTTTTATACTGAAAACGAAACAAGACCATATTAGTTGAAGAAACTTTTACAACAACATTTTTCCAAGTGAGAGTTATTCATTCATTCATTACCTTGATGATAGAGAAACCACAGATTCATCGCAGTTTCGAGCTGGAGTTGCGTTTCCTACTTCTGCTAGATGTTGTTCTAACCAAGTTAACCGTCTTAGCTCGACTTCCATGTAGATTTGATCGGCTTGGTCACCTTTGAACAGTAGGTAGAATTGTGTCCTGTGGATTATGGAGACATGGCAGACATGCCACAGCTCTATGATCTGTTGTCTTTCCTCTATGAAAGTTATATGCCACGCCACTTGATTCTGCTCTTCATCTTCCATTATCGTGTTCTCCTCGTTCTCTACACTATATCCAGCTCCATCATTTGCTTCCAACTCAAGCACCTGCGTAAGTTCAAAACTGATGAGAAAATATAAAAGGAGGAAAAAAGGTTTATTTATGGGTTGTGATCTTTATCTAACCTGACAAACGAGAAGTTGTTTCTGGTACTGTAGTTTAGCTACTCGTTCTTTGAGTTCGGTTACGTATGCTCTTATGCTTCTTACATTCTCCTCTGCTGCGTTTTGAAACATTTGCTGCATTTTCTTCATGTTCACTGAGCTTGATCTTCTGTAGCCTGGAGTACCTTCTCTTGACGAGACATCTCCGCTTTCTTCTCCTTTCTGTGGAGTCTCTTTCTCAGACCCCTGTGGTGTCGTCGCCCCTCTAGCTGCAGAACTGTTGTTTTCTTGAGGAGCTTTGTTCTCAGCATCACAATCCAAGACTTGCCTAGAAGCTGAAAGCGGAGAGCATGGAGATTTCAAGAAGTTCTGGCGGTTGGATGCGCTGCTTGGTGTCAGAGGAAGAAGCTTCTTCTTCTTTGATTGATGATGATGATTCTTTGTCTTTGGAGTCTCATCTCCAGCACTGATATTGCTCGGAAGAGACATCACCAACTTATCTATTGACTTCTGAACGCTCTCAAGTTGCTCCTCTAGATTCGCAATGGTGCTTCCTTGTGAATGGAGCCTTGTTATCTCTTCCTTGAGATTGGCACTTACGCTCTTGTTAGGAGCTATGACATCTCCAACCTCTTTAAGCATTGCAGATGGTTTAACAGTACGCATTTCCCTTATCTCTGCTTGAAGCTTAGCTATCGTCTGAGCTGCATCTTGATTCCCTAGTCTATGGCAAGCTACTTCCTTTTGTAACACTTCAAGGGCTTTCGTTGCTTCCTCCCCTAACTGTTCTTGAAGGTGTTCGAGTTTGCGGATTTCATGCATCAATGTAAATGGAGCAGTTGATGATTGCCGTATCATAGATTGGCGCATCGTAGTCTTTCTTGCTCTCTCATTCCGGTTTAGCGTTTTGTTCTCCGAGCTAGGCGTTACGGCAACAGAATAGGAAAGACATTTTCTGACCGGTGGGTCTGGAGATTCAAAAGGATTTAAGCCCTGAGATTCAACAAAAGGTTTAGTTTAAACTTCAGCCAACGCTTGTGAATATATTTAGTACAGTAGATAGACAGAGAGGTAGATTAAGAGACCTTATTTTGTTGCTGATCCCCTTGAAGCTTTTGGCGTAACTCCTCAAGTTGAATTTGTGCATCATCTCTTTGTCTTCTAAGCTCTCCGATTTCCATTTCCATCTGAGAATGTCACAAAATAGCCATAAACTAAGTACCAAAGCTTTGGTTCAATTATATATTTTGGTGATCTGAAATGGACAGAAACCTGCTGGATCTTGAAATCCTTTTCTGTCGATGGACCAGGGGTGCGACGCTCGGCCTCCAATCTAGCCACTTCTTTCTGAAGATGTTTCACTAGTTGCTTATCAGAGACAACCTGTAGATAATAGACAGGAAGTAAATATTTTAGTTTGTTTTCATCCAAAAGGGCACTAAGATGAACCAAAAGCATGGAACAAAGATCATTACCATGTTCACGTGGGCATTGTTTGTAACTTCCTTGGCTCGGTTGGCGAAGTATAGAGTATTTCTTGATTGTTCAACATGAGCCAAAGCTGGACTCAATGTACATATAATGGCTGTTCGAGCATTCCCACCTAGTGAATGCTGTAAAATCCTAGTAAGCTTGGAGTCTCTGTAAGGTATATGGCCGCTTCTTTTCCCCACACTATGAAGAGTTCACAGATTCAGATTAAATAAGTTTCTTACTTAAAAAGTATTTGAGATTGAGATTTTAATCTCTCAGAAAATATGTAAGTACAGTACCTTAATTTCCTTATGACAGTTGTAAGTGTCATTAGACTTAGATTGATATGACAACCTTCCCTGAGTCTCGTTCCATCTGCCTGCGATTGTGATGCTCTTTCGCTTCCTGCTAAGTCCACAAAGTTCTGCAATACATTCACACACACACACGCACTAAGTCCACAAAGTTCTAGTTAATCATTATGAAAAAACAGAGAAATTGAACAGAGAGGGATCAATTTTTACCAGACTAGCCATATATGACCTCACACAATCTGAATTTTCGCGGTGAGTACTTTGTATTGTCTGTTTTGCCATCAAGAACATGTTATTAGCATTTGCAGAGTATATGTATCTGTGTTTTAAAGAATCAATGAATTAAGATCATTACCAGTCTGATTATTTGGTGTGACCGCGAGCTAGTATCATTCAAAGCAGTTTCTCCAACTTGTCTTTGAGCTAACACAAAGAAAATAAACACCAACAGTCAGTCTTACTATCCAGAATGAACCAGGAGAATAGAATTACAAAAAGCCAAGTAATTCAAGTTACCTTCACAAATGCTAATCAGATGCCGCAAATGGTTATCGTTATTAGCTGTTTCTTCAACCAGTTTTTCAACCACAGTACCTTTCTGCAATTGTGGATAAATAGGTTATTAGATCAACGAAAGTCTAGACTGAATCAAGGACATAACATCAGCAAGAACATAATCAATGTATAAAATTAGTATGATACCTCTGGATCATCAAGGAGTTTAAGGGCACGTCCCGAATCTGAATTGAGCAGATCTCTGACATTTTCATTATATATTTCCAGACCAGAAATCTTGATAGTAAAATCTCTTTCAGGGGTCTGGAAACAACAGTGAAACAAATAAAGGTATTGGTCAGAAGAACTGCATTTGACGTCTAAAACATTGACTCTGACCAAAGCAGTGCTTACCTTAATTATGTGATTGTAAATATCATTGACAGCTTTCTCCGTTACTCCTCTCATGGTATATGTCTTTCCACTGCTTGTTTGTCCATATGCAAATATTGTTGCTGAATCATTAAAAAGGGAAGTTAGTCATCTATGATAAATCCGAGTAAAAGACAGAAGAATCATTAAAAAGACAAGTACCATTTATGCCCATCAAAGCAGACAATGCAACATTCTTAACACCATCTTCATACACATTCTCTGTTAAACTCTCTGGTCCAAAAACTTTATCTGAAATCAAAAGAGTGCATTATTAGCCATCAAAAACCGCAGGACTTGAAGAGTTGGAAACATCAGATATAAAACTTCAATTACCAAATGTAAATGAGGACTGATGATGCAAACGTTCTTGAACTTGTGGTTTAGACACAATGGTGTGGTCATTTACACATTCCCAAGCAACTTGGTCTTTAGCTAACAGTTCTCTCTTATTCATTGGCCTTAACCTTACAGTAACAACAATCTTCTCTTCCCTGGATCTTGAGCTTCCACCTGGTGTTACAGCTGGTGTTCTGTCCATCTTCGAAACCGGAGTTCCCGGTGTTTTTATAGTCATTTCCCTACAAAATATTCCCAATTTTTTCATCAGATCTAATAGATCAACTTAATTCTAAGCTTAAATTCTCCCCCAAATCTATCAGATCTATGGAAAAAAGTTCATATAAGGCAACATTGTGCAGACTTAATCCATAAAAAGGTAATCTTTAGTTTTTGCTCATAAAAGGAAAATTTAGCTTCTTCAGATTAATTTCATCAAATCCAGAAATGTTATATTCAAAACTTCCTAAAAACGTCATTTCACTAAATAGTTCTAACAAAAACAATAGTTAAGAGAGATCAAAAACACTTACAGAGAAAAAAACGAACAAATGAATCGGAGTTTTACTCTCAGATCAAAGAGAGAGATCTCAGGCAGCTAAGAATGTAGAATCGTCTCAGATCGACGATAGAGATAAATTAAAAGAATAAAAGAATATTGAGAGGAGAAGATAGTGAGAGCGGTTTCTGGGTTTCGTGTATCTTTGTGGTAGAAATGATGAAGAAGAAGAACGGGTTTTGGGGGTTCTTTTGTCTTTACGGAAACCCGTGCAGAGTGAGATTTTGAATCTGACGAACCTCTAACGGCTAGTTCTTTCCACGTTTCTTTTGAGGGGCTTTTATTTTTAGCTTATTTCAAAAGCTCTCCCCACGTTTTAATTTCTTCTAGAAATCACCTTTACCTCAATTTTTTCCATGGATAATTTTCTCATTTACTGTTTCTGCAAATTTTCTCTATAGATTTTTTTTTTTTCTGTCAATTATCATTTCATCTTTAATTATTACTTCGGTATTTTGTTTTTTTTCTTAGCTGCCAATTTTGATGTATTTTGTCTTCTTGTAATTATTATTGGCCCTTAACACAAAACGGTCATTTATTGTTATTTTCTTTTTCATCCTCTACAATTTTAATTTATTTGCAGATCAAGCGGGAAATAGTAACTACTAACCAATTTGGCGTATAAAAATAGTAAACTACGTTTACACCCTCATTATACTTCACTAGGCAGAACCTCCCCTCTATTGCAGCAAGTGGGATTGGAATATTATTATACGAGTCTTTGAGGTGTGGAGTCAAGGTCTTCGGCATGAGATTTTGAAATATCTGCAAGCCTGTATATTTCGTTTTTTATAGCAACTTTAGTTGAATATGTGTATACAAATATTAAGAAAACAACATAAATGGATAAATAAACTCAAAAGATAACACATGTATTCTCATTTTCCTTGGTCAAAAATTCAAACTTCAAAAAAAAAAAACAATCAATTCTCCATCTCTTTGCTATTTATTCAATGGTGTGTTTTTGATTGGATCACAAGTCTATCATTCAGTTGACTTCATAATAAAGTATATCAAAACCATGTTCACTCAGATTTTGATGCAATTATATGCTATTGGACTATTTCACCAGTCTGCAATTTCTTTTACAAAATTATGATTGAAGTCCTTAGTGAGGTTTAATGAAATACTAACATAAATTTTCACATAATACTCTTTTGTAATTCGATTAACGTTTTTTTTTCTTTTTGTGTATAATCATCAGTTCTCTTCATTCCTTTATATATATAATGTTTTCTTATATTCATCAATTTTATAAGTTTGCAGTCCTGTTATATATTGGAAGCATAAAATCGCAGTGGAATTTTCAAGAAAAATTGTTGACATACTTAAAAATGTTCTTTTGGGTCAAAGAATTAAAATGTTTATAACTTACAAATAAGTCATTAATTAACCTTAGTCGAACAATTGCATTTGTATGTAACTATGAAGTCGATATTTATAGGTATCAACTATCAAGTCGCTTTCAGTCTGTCCAAAAAAAAACACACTATAGTTTCCAACAAGTCAAATAACCATTAAAGATCTGTATGAATCTCTGACCGTTCATATACATAAATAATTTATTTAGGATGTAGTTATAATGTAATCACTAATCAGCGATCATAATCTGTTTTAAATTCGCCGGACTGTAATTAATAAAAGTCGTCACCGATCATTTTGACCAATCTTCCATAAAATCCCCAAAACCTCTCACCAAAAAAAAAAAAAGAAGGCTTTAGTTGTCAAAACCCAATGTCCATCTTTTTTTTCTTCATCAGCTTCGTCGTCTTCTCCGTCGCTGACCTCCCGTCGTGCTTCTCAGCCGATCAACAGTACGAGGAGTGTCGCTCACGTAATCTGACATGTGGATCTGGACACAGGGTATTCGAGAGTACCACGTATCCGTTCTGGGGTGGATTCAATAAACCCAAATTCTGCGGTCATTCGTCATTCAAACTCTCCTGCGAGGGTGATCAAAACCTAACCCTAGCGATCGGGAACATCACTCTTCGCGTTGTTTCTGCGAATCTGGAGGATCATAAAATTTCCGTTGCCGATGATAGTCTACTAGACGGAGGTTGCCTAAACATTTGGAACTTCAACGGGAAGAATCAGTTCACATTAGACTCCAACACCGAGACGATCGATGTATTCGTCAACTGTTCCGGCGTAGCTCCGTTGCAGATTTCTTGCGAAGAAAGCTACGAGGATCCGGTGACATATCATGTCTTGCGATCGTCGGATTCTGACGAAGGTTGTATGAAATATGCAGAAATTCCGATGCTGAGGTCTGCTAAGGACGAGCTTCAACGGTCCGAACTAACTTTTGTGGAAGCTTTGAGAAAAGGATTCGATTTGAGGTACATCATGGAAGACAAAGCTTGCCGGAGATGCATTGATTCCGGTGGGATTTGTGGTTCGGCGTTAGATTCGGAGAGTTTCCGGTGTCTATGTGCGGACAGACCTCACAACTCCTCCTGCGACGATAACACTAACCAAGGTTAGTCGTTTATCATTTAGATTCAAGCTTTTACTTCTTCTAAGATTAGTACCACTTTTCTTCTAAGATTAGTACCAATTTCTGTTCTTGATGTGATTAACATTTAAGATTAGTTTCGTCAGACTCCAGAACGTATACTTTGACCAAATTGGTCGAGAATTGTTATCGTCATTGACCAAAACTTTTAATAATCTTTAAAGACACATTTTGACTTTTTCAACCTGGATTTACGTGTCCAGTTTTCTGTTTATCATTTGTCCCAAGTATTTATGTGGTAGTCTTCGCTCCAAAAATATTAGGGATTACACAGCTGGTGTTTTTGTAGCGCGAGCATGCTGCTGGATCAAATCTTGGGCTTTTTGGGTCGAACCTACACTAGTTATTATCGATCCGGTTTTACTTTTTCATGGTCGGTCTTAGAAGAAGCAAAAAAACGACTTTTTAATTTTCTTGCGTTTGAAGTTTCTGCTAGTAGACCGACGACGACTCTAACCGACCCTCTCTTGAAAAAATCTCTTTTTACACAAAATCCATTATACTTCCACTACAATGATTTTTCCAGTTTAAAAAAATAAAGAGCACTAAAATTCCCATAAAAGATTTTTTTTGTGGGGTCATCTTCAACCTCAAAGGCTCAAAGAGACAAATTAAAAGTTTCAGTTTTTAAGTCAAATTGCAGTGTTTATTTTCTTTACACCAAGAAAATTAGTATTATACTCTTTCAACACACTAGTTGAACAAACATTTTAACTCTCACCCACTCCTCCTGAAAATCTTTGATTTCTTTCTGTTTTGTTCTCTTCTTCTTGTTTCTTCTTCATCTAGTTTTTTCTTAAAAAATGAATCCTTCAACTCCAAGTTTACTCTACACATCCATCTTCTTCTACTTCACAATAATAGCAACTCAAACCCTCTCTCTTGATCCAAAGTTCAAGGCTTGTGAGCCGAAATCATGCGGCAAAGGTCCCCAGATCTCCTATCCATTTTATCTATCTGGAAAGCAAGAATCTTTTTGTGGTTATCCAAGTTTTGAACTCACTTGTGATGATGAAGAAAAGCTCCCTGTTCTCGGGATCTCCGGTGAGGAATATGTCATCAAGAACATATCTTACTTAACACAGTCGTTTCAGGTCGTGAACTCAAAGGCTTCTCATGATCCATGTCCCAGACCGCTGAACAATCTTACCCTCCATAGGACTCCTTTCTTTGTGAACCCTTCTCATATCAACTTCACTATACTTTACAATTGTTCCGATCACCTGCTGGAGGATTTTAGGACATACCCTCTTACTTGTGCTCGAAACACGAGTCTTCTTCGATCTTTTGGGGTCTTTGACAGAAAGAAACTTGGAAAAGAGAAACAAATTGCATCCATGTCGTGCCAGAAACTAGTGGATGTTCCTGTTTTAGCTAGTAATGAGTCTGATGTGATGGGTATGACTTATGTTGAGATTTTGAAGAGGGGTTTTGTTCTGAATTGGACTGCAAACAGTTGCTTCCGCTGCATCACCAGCGGCGGGAGATGTGGAACTGATCAACAAGAATTCGTATGCTTGTGTCCTGATGGACCTAAACTTCATGATACTTGCACGAATGGTAACCACTTGTGAATTGACGTCTAATTGATCTTCTGACATGTTGTCCCTTCCTTTTTCTTTGCTTTAGTTTTGTCAATACATTGTTAAAGGCTTTTTTACAATCTCTGACTGGTTAAGTAACTTTTAGTCTCAATCTATATGTTCTTACGAATGCTGAAATCTGAAAGTCCATTGACTGGTTTATTCTTCTCTGTTTCTTCATTCCAGGCAAAAATGATAAAAGAAGGAGAGTGATAGTGAAGGTACTCATAGGTAAAATTCTTTAATCTTCTGTTTTGGGAAAAAGACTTTGATATGTGGTTATAATAACTAACCAGTATTTTAATAGATTCGATTTGATTTATGATGCTCTTCGCACCATCAAAAGATATAAAATTCTACTTTGGCAAAGTTATGTTATGCTCTGTTGTTTCGTTAATCATCCCGCTCAAGTTTTAACAGATTACAAAATCCATCTCAGGTGCATCCGCTGCGGTCGTAGGATTAATAGCTGCGAGCATATTTTGGTATGTATACCATCGTAGAAAAACAAAAAGTTACAGAAATTCTTCAGCATTGCTTCCAAGAAACATCTCATCAGATCCATCTGCAAAGTCTTTTGACATCGAGAAAGCAGAGGAATTATTAGTCGGAGTTCATATTTTCTCTTACGAAGAACTTGAAGAAGCCACTAATAACTTCGACCCATCTAAAGAACTCGGTGATGGAGGCTTTGGTACTGTCTATTACGGTAAGCTTAAAGATGGACGAAGCGTAGCCGTTAAACGGTTATACGATAACAACTTCAAAAGAGCAGAGCAATTCAGGAATGAAGTTGAGATCTTAACGGGTTTACGCCATCCAAACCTCGTGGCTCTCTTTGGATGCTCCTCAAAACAGAGCCGGGACTTACTGCTAGTGTATGAGTATGTTGCAAACGGCACGTTAGCTGATCATCTACATGGTCCACAGGCAAACCCTAGCTCACTTCCTTGGTCTATTCGGCTCAAAATCGCTGTTGAAACTGCCTCTGCCTTGAAGTATCTCCACGCCTCCAAGATCATCCACCGTGATGTTAAATCCAACAACATCCTTCTCGACCAAAACTTCAATGTCAAGGTCAGTAACTCACACTGGTTATTACTCAATCTGGTGGGATTTTATCGGATCATAATCTTAACTTCTTTCTGTGTTTTTTTTACTGTTTTCGACATTTTAGGTTGCGGATTTTGGACTCTCTAGACTGTTTCCTATGGATAAAACGCACGTATCTACCGCTCCACAAGGAACTCCGGGATATGTCGACCCGGATTACCACTTATGCTATCAACTCTCAAACAAAAGCGACGTGTACAGCTTTGCGGTAGTGTTAATGGAGCTTATCTCTTCACTTCCAGCAGTCGACATCACAAGACCGCGCCAAGAGATCAACCTCTCGAACATGGCAGTCGTTAAAATCCAGAACCACGAGCTCCGCGACATGGTGGATCCGTCACTTGGGTTTGACACGGATACAAGAGTGAGACAGACGGTGATCGCTGTCGCTGAGCTGGCGTTCCAATGCTTGCAGTCGGATAAAGATCTTAGGCCATGTATGTCGCACGTGCAGGATACGTTGACGAGGATACAGAACAATGGATTTGGTTCGGAAATGGATGTTGTAGATGTGAACAAGAGTGGACCGTTGGTTGCACAGTCTCCAGATAGTGTCATTGTGAAATGGGACAGTAAGTAAAATTAGTCGCACGGCCACTAACATTGTATGTGTTTATTATTTGTATGTTTAAAATTGTCAGTTAACAGTTAGAGAATGGTGTTCGTGTTCTGTATTAGATGATATTTTTGGGAATGTATATAATGATGATCTTGTTCCGATTCCACCTAGAGAGGGACCGTAACATACAAAACTTCGTGATTGGGCCTGACCGGACTAAATCAGCAATTTTGTATTGCTATTTGCTGCCAACTGAAACTATTTTTTTATTAGTGGTTAATTTTATTTTTTTACGGAAAAGGTAAAAATATTTGAGACATCAAAATAATGATGGTAATTAAGTAACGCCAGCTCAGCGACGGCGATGACTATCCACCAATTTAACGTCAGAAGAATATATATATGTATATTGAGCTTATCTTCTGTTTCCAATGTAAGTGGAAAGTCCACTGCTGCAATCACAATGTAAGACCTGCATCTATGAAGTTTTAATGAAAGACACTTTCAGAGAAAAAAAAAAAAAACTTCTGTTTCCAAAATTTCCTAATTAAAGCACACCAATTTGGGCATGGATGCTTTACTACTTCTATTAATGAACAAGTTAAAGAGTAAGTTGTCTTGAATGAATGAAATTGCATGTGAATCAAATCCCTCCACCATACATAATAGATAATCTATAGTAATGGCCCAACTAAACATTGACATTTGTTGCAACCTAACTCTTTCCTAAAAGGAAGAAAAAAAAAAAAAAAAAAAAAA
>Ga0041059_1000921_pt1 | contig 23287 bp, 18 predicted proteins | sample AraColnosormetaG_FD_56232 | JGI IMG/M metagenome (GOLD analysis project Ga0041059, IMG submission 56232) | Arabidopsis roots microbial communities from North Carolina, USA - Col MF nosort | ecosystem: Host-associated > Plants > Roots > Unclassified | place: USA: North Carolina | collected... | reverse complement strand
TCAAATACTTTACGAGTTATGGTACTATAATGGTCATCAAGGGGGAGTGTTATGAATAAAGATGGATGCCCATTATAAGACCCATCATCTAAGCCCATCATTTAGATGTTTGTAGAGTTTTACCTTTTTCTTGTACTCCTATATAAAGAACCCTTTTCTCAATAGAAAACACACTCATTTCTTCTATCTCTTTCTCAAGAGAAATTTATTTTCAACGGATACTTGTGACTTTTGGAGACTCGAGAATCTAAACAACGGCGATCTACAAAGATAAAGAGTTATTGAGCTCACTATGCCAAGTTCTGAAAAGGCCCACTTCAAATTATAAAGGCCCAGTTTAAGCCCACTATGGAAACGAGACAGAAGCAAATGGGTATAATCTTCAAGTCAAGCGAACGATCGGTGACGGTGTTATCTTACCGCCGGAGCCGGAGTTTCCCACTCTATTGTAATAACAGATATTTCGACCGGAGTTTCTAAGTGAATCCAAATTTGTTGTTCTTCGTTGCGGCTCCATCTCTCGCTGTGTATTTATAGTCAGGTCTTTTGAGTTATCCCATTTTGCGCGATCCCGTCTTCACCGTTTCCATCTTCCAGCGAGCACATCTCTGTTGATCGATAATTTTGTACCTAGTTCAGGTTAGTTGCGTAATTATACTTGTGTAATTTCTTTTTTTGGATTCTCTCTGAACTGATTTGCTGGGCGTGGACCTTCGGTTTTGTTCATTTCGTAGTCCTCTATGCGAATGTTTCCAGCGTTTGATCTTTAGATCTGTAGTTCGATTGTATGCTTCTAATAGTTATTCGTTGTCTTGTACATTTGATCTATAATGAGAACTGATGCGCGGTTTTAGTCGAACGCGACATCGTAGTTCGGATTAGAGAGTGTACTAATCTTTGTTTAACAAAGATGGCATTTCATCTTTTGACTGTGTGATATGTCAAACCCGCAGAATCCATAAAACTAGTTTACTTTGATATGTTTTGTTCTTCTTCATTGAATGTTTGTGTGGTGTCTTGTAGTTGTAGGAAAGATGAACAAGCTGTTGGAATATGGGAGAAAAGCTATGTTCTATGTGAGAGTTCTCTCCGGCTATGAAGAAAGGAGAATCCGGAGTTACAGGTTGCAACTCGAAAAGCGTATCCAGCAGGTTTCTTTCTCACCATGCCTCTATCTAATTTCTTAGCATAAATGGTAGAATAAGATGATAAAACCCTGCTTTGGACTATAGTTGGTCGCATAAATTTGAAGAACCCTGTCTATAAACATTATTACCCTTGTTTTTATTCATTGTTAATGGAAGTCAATATGTGTACTTCTAGTTTATGATAATTGAATAATATCTATAAATTAGAAAAGCTTAGTACTTATTGTACATTGTGAAGACTGCTGAAATAAGATCTTCCTTACATTATAGTTTCCTAATCGTATAGACTTCTGTACTTGTGACTTCTAGCTTCTAGCTTGGGTTGGTCATGGACCTCATGGTTACCTTTTTATCTGATCAAACCTCTGGTCCTGCAGGCTAACCAAAGGAAAGTAGAGATAAACAGACTTCCAGAGCAGATTGTATTATCTGAAGTCCGCCGTATGGTTGAGGAGATGCAGAATTTGAATAAGCAGATTGAGAATACGGTTAGTCTCTCTTGTCTTTATCCTCAGTCCAAAGTTTGCAAATGGTTGAGTTTATCACTTGTTTAATATCAATTATATATATTAAGTGTGGTGAAAAATGTTTGAGATATTGTTTCCTTCGAAGTGCTTTTGGTTCGAAAGCATTCATAGAAGAGAAAACGCTTTTAGTTTTTGGCGTTTGAGATATTTGAAAGCAGAAATTTTTGGAAGAAAAGAGTGAAATCAGTGCCAGAGTCTGTGTTCCATAAATCAGAGAGTCTTTTGTTCTACTTTTGTTCGTGTTAGGAGAATATAAGTCTAAGTATGTTTTGGGTCTTTTACCAATACAGGAGGCTCAAATTGAAGACTACTTCAAACCGATAGACAAGCATGCTAGTACCATAATGGAAATTCAGCTCGAAGGAGAGAAGAAAACGATGGGGACAATGATGAACGCAACACAACAGGAAGCTATACGAAAGATTGAAGAAGCTGAGAAACTCGCTCGGGCACGTGGAAATGCAAATGTGACTACAGATGCAAACATGGGAGATAAGATCCAGGATTCAGAGTCCTCAGCCAACGAAAAATCTCAAGCAAAATGAAGTCAGATCTTGTCTTCATGTTGACACAGAATAGATTCAGCGTCTCTGAATACATCCTCTTAGTTGATTAAACTGAGATTGTAGCCTCGCATTTGCTGAGGTTTTAATAATTTTGAAATTTGGTCAACTGAATAGAATCAAAACCGAGATTGTGTTCTGTCTAGCGTACAAGAAATTATAGAGGTGACCCTGGTTGGACCATCCCCAACGACCACGTTTTGTCAATATATGTTGTTTCAAACTTAACTTCGCCTAATAAAGTATATTGTGATTTACAATGGATCGGTCTTACAGCTTAAAGGTTTCAACTTTCAACTTCGTGGGTACCAACACCAAGTACTTTTCCTACGTTTGGGGTGCGCATGTGTTAGCAGGATAAAAACGATGGTAACTAATAGAGTAACAAGACATCAAATGGCTACTCTTTTTTCTCTTTCTGCTGAAACCTCACGAAAGACATAGTTTGTAGAATCGAAGCATGATGTTTTGTTTTAATACGAGAAGAAAATGTGAGTTTCTTCTTGTTACCTGCTTTGGGTATGAAGAAACTCACGCATCTGATTGTGAACTTCGGATTTCACAACAAGTCGCATTCTCTTAGAGTCTTCCCAAAGAAGGCCTCTCCATTCCCGAGCAAAGTCACAAGCTGCCTCAAACACATCCTGCTAACATGATTTTGGTTAATGAGATTTACTATAACGGTTTTGCGTTATGGAGAAGAGAAAATAATAAGAGGGTTCAGGTTTGTTACTTTTGAAGGAAATTCATCATAGAAGTGAGCCTGGGTCATCTCAATTCTCTGCAGATCTGTCTCCCAAAGCCGAATCTGCCAGAACAATGCATTTTTATTCAACATAAGCCTGATGAATCAGGACGTAGAGATAGTATACACTTTCAATTCTATAAACCAATCCTATACACATTTTTGTATAATCGACACTTGATGGGCATAGAGAGTATAAACCTGATCAGTGACATTTTCTGGAATAGATGGGACTCGATCAGCACATCGTGGATGAGAATTCTGCTGGAGGAAAGTTATAATCTGTGACAATCAAAAGAAAAGGAAAAAATATTTATTCAGAAACTATAAAGAGACGCATCAACAATTTGATCAACATTTCAAGGACAGTGAGGATCCGGGCAAAATCATGTATTCGATAACTTCAAAATGTTTTTCAACTGAAACCAACTGTACCTGATCTGATGTGATGCCATTGTCAAATGCATTGTACAAACTTTCCTTTGTAATGGCACAAGCAATAAGGTTTGGAAGTTGGTACTCTATCCTGGAAATAATGAAGCACCAACTACTTAGACCTAAAGGATTTTAAGACACAGAAGAGTAAAGTTTCAGGTCGATGTTCAGGAGCTTCTACCTCGCAAATAGTCGTAAAATTTCACACTGTAACTTAGATGTGGAGTACGCATACATTCTGAAGTTTGTTTCCATCACGACAAATCCCTGATGAGGAACAACAAACAACAGCGATACACAAAATCAAGAAAATTGTTGGTAGCAGGTAGATATGGGACAAGAGGGGAATAAAAAAGGTGTGACCTCTTTTCGCGCTGATGAATCTGCCAGACTGACTGATAAATTTGTAGCCAGTTTAGTAGGAATAAACCAACTGTCTTTCCTTCCCTTCAATAATCATAAAGACTGGCTCAGCATGTGATATAGTTCTATAATCATAACTTTAGCAAAGTTTTTTTTCTTTTGATATTTGGTAATAAAAAAAATATTACAAATGGTCTAAGTCTAACCTGTTGAAGCTTGACTAATCCCAAGTCTGCAAGGTCCTTGAGGGTATTGTTTTGAACCTCTGTCAAGGTATTTAAGTTATATGCCTGCAATGTGTAAGCTCACCGAAATAATTAACAAGCATCCCGCTAAATCAAGTAAGAGTAAAAACAAGAACAAGAACGCTTGAAATGACTTTTTTGTGAAGTTCTGTTATACCTGACCAGTAACATGAAAACTAAGCTCCAACAAAAACGAAATCAAGTCTGCTGGATCTACATCTCGCTCCTGAGAAACACTGGCATTGGGTTATCCATTCGGCGAAATAGAGATATCAATTTCACAAAACCTTAGGAATAATACAAACCTCGGCATTCAATATGTATTCTCGAATAATGTACCAAAGCTGGGCATTTGTATCCATCAGCTGAAAATTGAGGTCAATCAGGTTACTTACATGAATACAGGTAATTATAGACCACTGACTCACGATTTGCATACCAAAAACTGAAAGCCACTCTCAGTTAATCTCGGGCCATCTTTGTCTCTGCAATATTACATGAAGTGTATCAAATAGGGAGGCTATATGCCACCACTATGCATCTATAGACGTGTATGAAAACATTACCTCTGACTCAATAAACCTCGCTGAAAAATTTTCATCATGGATGAACTGATGCCAGTTAGTTTTTCACCTTGACCCGAATTTATAAGTTGTAGCAAGAAACACTGACAAACATAAGTACACATCATCAGATACTAACCAAGTTCATATTAAAAGATATTTGTTTTACAAATTACTTCCACCTTACTAGTATTATCAATAAGAAATTAGGAAATACACACACCTCCCATTGCTTAAGTGCATAGGTTTCGAGTTCTTGTAGGCTTGGAAGTTTAATGGCATTGTCGGAGTTCATAGGCTCTCTAGGCAAAACTCCACTGCAAAATTCAAATTTAGCTCATCAGCATCTTCTCCAAAAGCCTAGAGAAAAAACGAAAAAGGAGAGTACCGTCAATGTAAAGATGTCTTTACCCGGAAATAATATGTTTCTGAAGATTGTTCTGAAATGTAGGATTTAGGCTGTAGCTGGTTCCCCTTTTCCTGCAAAAGTACGAAGAGCAGCTTAAGAACTAAATCTGAACTATCATCTTGCCACATACAATCATAATCAATCCAAACACAGTAAATTGAAGTATAAGATGAAGCTCATAGGGTTCAATGCTCAAGTTAACATCCACCATCACTCTTTTAAATAAATATATCAAATAAACCCTCCAACGTGAATAGACAGAAGTATTGAACTAACTGAAATAAGTCAAATCATGACAGTATCAAGAATAAAGCAAGAATGCATACCTATCACTAATTTCTGAAAAAATCCTTAATTGAATCAGTCGATCAATAGCAACTCTATGTTTAGAGGTGCCATCTGCGAGCACCCACTCCTCCATCATCGTAGCAGGTACAGGAACATCAATGTACAACATCTGCAATACATACTTCTTGGCAAGAGGCGGCAAAGACCTGACACCATCTTAAGAATGTAAGATCCTCAATTTTTTCAAAATTCAACAACATAGACACATAAATTAACCTGAGAATGGCTTCGCAGATAAAGACATTGTTGTAGAGTTTGTCAAGCTTGATGGCTGGAAGTGACGCCACCATGTCCATGAAATTTTTAGCAATGATCTTAACTTGCGGCATCTTCACCAATTGGATTCCCTTACTCACTGGACCGGTTCTAAAAGAGCACAGTTTCCACGAAATTAGGGTTTATGCCACACAGCGATCAGCTCGAAGCAAACCTAGTTAACTAAAGCATCTCCTCAAAAAAAACAAATCCAAAACAGTTCTAAACAAGAACTCCAGAAAACAAATAAGGAAGGATTTAAAGTTTCGGGTTCGAGTTTGAGAACAATACAGAATTGAATTTAAAGTTTAGGTTCTCTCTTTTCTCGATGAGCTCTTCTACAATTGATCCCGATTATTTACTACCCAGAATCAAAGAAAACTGACGAAATCGATCGAAGAGGATGGCCAAGATAAATTAAGTTTTAATGGGCCTTGTGAATACTACTAATGGGCCTATCTATATAACAAAAATCGCGCCAATTTGTTTTCATGAAAATGGTTGATTAGGGAGAGATATATGCTTGACTGACCAAAATGTAAACAAAAAAAGCTTACGAAACGTTTGATCATCATCTGATAAATTGATTAGTACTGATTTATTCCATCAAAATCAAACTCATACAAACCATTACAATCTTCTTAGTGAGACACAATACATAAATTATATATGAATCTACTACGATTATTTATATTATCATCATTAATTATATTGTCCTAGAGGGCATTATTTAAATATATTAGCCATTGCATACAGAAACCATAATAAATACTATATGATAAAAACACACTGATGAAAAGTGAATCAATTAAGTAAGTAGAATGTTGGAGTCGTAGGTGGCTCCGGCAGTCCAATCAGCGGGAATAGCGTTTGGCGATTGGATCCAATTGATTCCTGCGCTTCCGTAGACTAAGAACCTCAATGTGAGAGTGCCTCTAGGTGGATTCTGCAAATCATGAACCGCTCCAAACACTCTTCTCATACGTCTCCACTCTTTGCAATCCTCCTAAAATCATACATATACATGCATACCATATAATAACGTTTAACTTTGTTTCACAAAATCATCTAAGAGTAAACTATATATTTTGATCCTCAAAAACATATATCTAAGTTTCTCAACATCTTTGATTAAATTTACCTGCCAGACTTCAACGGCGAGGATGTCATTAACACCACCAACGTACAAGACAAGGATGGCAAGATAATGAGGATTGTAGCTTTTCTCATGGATCTTATACACCAGATTATACCCTGCGTATCGGCAAGGGATCCTTTGGTACTCAACGTTGACTACACCGAAGGAGTAGAGCTGATTTTCTGTGCCGGGTCGCGCCATACGTCCGTACGCCTTAGGGCTTAAGATGAAGTCCGTGCCATCTCCTTCTCCGGAGTCCGTAGCCACTACGTATACTCCTTCCTCACTGCAGTGTGGTGGTATCTTGCACCTCACCTTTTTATAATTCATAAAATAAGTTTTTTTTTCTTTCATAATATAAGTTTAGTAATTAATGACATAGCATATACTATAATAATATTTGATGAAATATTGATTGAGATAAGTAGATAACTATATATAATAACCTGGTAACAAGCACCACAGCCAGTTCCATTGTTCCATAGTCGCCATGAAACACCACTCACTTCACCGTTATTGATATCTCTTCCAAATTCTCCATACCCACAATGTCCCCCTGCATCATCAAAAAATTAATTAATTATTCTTATTCTTTCGACAAATATTATGTATATTCTCATAATGGAAAGTTATCATTACTAATTACGCAGTTAATGGACACTTAGTGGACTCGTTTTCAATCATATATGTATTTAGAATTTGAATAAACCTTCAAAATAAAACAAAACAAGAAACCTATACGTAGATATAAAACAAAAATAATTAGTTATGGCTTATAGTGAGATATTACACCAATGTATCTTTTACCAATATATAACGTGTACAAGTCTATACAACAACTAAGAAAATGAAAAAGAATTAAGGTACACGATGTATATAGCAATAACAATTTTAATACGTACGAGGATTTGCTTTGCAATCGGGGCTGCCATAATAAGTAGCTCTAGAGTTAACAAAATCGTCGGATAGACAAAGGAGAGGCAAAAGGACAATGACTTGAACAAATAGAAGAAGCAAAACGTGAGAATGCTTCATATTGTTGTTATCTTATCTATAAATATTGTAAGATTATTAATACTTCTAACTCTTTTTCTTAACAAATGATAGGAATTGATAATAGAATTTCTTATCACAAAAGATAGTGAAGATAGATGAGAGACTTAGTAGGGTATTTATAGCTGCAGCTAGAGTGCTTATTACAATTATACAATTGATCGAGCATCGTCACTATTTTTTACTTTCCACTTGGCAAAAAGCTTAAAGCTAACTCAATTTTTTTATATAGTTTAACTTGGTATTAAATTAAATGTTTACATCATACATCTGCCAATATAGCATTAGGGTTGGCATAAACCCAGTAGATTCAAAAGTCGATTCTTATTATACGCAATTTATTCTTTGATTTTTGTAGTCTAGATTAGTTAAGGAGAGTATTAGATATCGAATTATCAATATAGTAGTATTTTAGAAGATTAAGTATGTGAACATTGTAAAGCTCAGAAGATTGAGGTAACATAGTTCCAATAGATGCATAATCTCCATTTCCGTATAACACATACCGAAATTCAAACTAGTTTCAAGTGAAAAGATAAAAGATGCATTTAACACTGAAAATCAATTCCTAATACTCTAGTTTCTTATAGGAGTATACACTCTTTCTTTCTGTTATCAGCTCTCTATGTGGCATTCAATTGTAAAACATGTTTTGGATGAATACAATTTTACATTCCTACAAAAAAAGATTATAGCGCTATGGCTTTATTTTTGGTTGATGCTATATCGCTACTAACCCTTTGTAGACATCCTGTATTGATTATATATTTTGAAACTACTGTAGATATTTGTATAAAATATCCAAAATATGTAATGCAATAGACAATGGTGGGGTTTATAGCTTTTGGGACTATTATTTATTTGAAAAAGGATAGGTTGTGCCTCCAAAACGAGAAGTTCATGACACCTAATAGTAAATAGATTGGTTTACGATAGTTGTTTGGTGAATTGGATGAATGAACTCATAGAATATGCCAAGCGTGCTATTTTTTGGAATCACTAAGCCTTTATTGTTTTTCACTACTAGCATTTTAGTAATATTAAGATTGTGTAAAATAGCATAACGACATGGGTTTGCAAGTTGTAACCAATATATGGACAGAAAACATGGTTTTGGTCTTTTTCTTTTTTGAGTAAATATCATATAAAATGAAAATAGTTTGGATTAACATTTTGTTTTCCTAGATTTTTGGTTCCTTGGAAAAAAACAAAATAAAAAAACAAGTTTTGGTCATTTTTTCGAGAGAGATTCTTCAATAGCATGTTGTTCAAGTTTGGATCCGGTATCTACATTTAGAGGATCTTTGTGTTTGATAAGCCAGTTGTATTACCAATGAATTCTGTTTCCAACGTGAAACAAAAACGTGTTTCTCTATAAAAAGCGTGAAAGAAAAAACATCTTAAAAAATACACATTAGTTGCTATATATTAGTACTAACCTATGCATAGATATAATATGGCAAACTAGAATAGAACTTTACTTTCTATAATTCATAAATTGAGTTAAGTATTCCATGCAATATAAATTATTTCGATGTTCAAACTAAGATAAACACTAAAACACACCACGTAAGCAACCGTTGATCTTGAATGTGTATATCTTAATTTTAGTGATGTCAATAAGAGTAACACAATGGGTGGTAGGATATTATCAGCAGCCTACCTTTTGTATTTGAATAAAATAAATTTCTTATTAATATGTAACTGAGAGTCTGAGATTAGGAGAAGAGAAAGACAAAAGGATACCATAAGTCTAGTATATATGAATAGAAATAGAGAATTCATTAGACCTTTTTGTTGTTGGTTTGGTTGTAATCCACTTGATGAAATTTCTAGTTCCCTACCTCCCTAGAAAAAAGATATATTCCATTTGTGAGAGTATATAATATTCTTTTGAATGGGATTCAATTGAAATTGATGTTTGTATACAACTCATTATCGCTACCACAAATACATTTTCAACAAAGTTTCTTTTACCAAAATTCAAATTAATATCATGAGATATATCAATTTGAAAGATAAAAAGTAATCTTTTCAATTATTCGACTCTCTCAATTTAAACTTTTTAAGCACTTACCATGAATCAGTATTTGATTCAATATTTTGGGTGTCGGGTTACAGAAATTGTATACCCTTGGTTTAGATCAGCCTAAGTTTGAAATGCAGAGAACATATTTTCTTGTCAACGTTTCGCTATGATATAAATGCACACCCTAACTCTAAATCATGGTTGGCTAGTTCTTACTCCAGTGGAAGAACTCGTATTCGCCGGCACGTAAGGAACCGATGACGTCACTATAACAGTTGACATGTAGAGTCCAACAAAACATTGCGTGTTTAATGACAAGTGTGGACTTTTCATAGGAAAAAGGAATATCACAGGATAATGGGGTTGGTGCAATTTATCGTTATGTCATCGCTCATTGATTCTCCATCTAATTCCATAAACGGTACCACGTTCTTGCTTCATGTGAACACAAACATATTGGTTTGTAACACACACACACAGCAGCATATGAAATTGATTCATCTTAGAAACATATATTGAAGATACACCAATCCTGTTTCTAGGCATTCACAAGCCTACACATATGGGTTTGTTTCTGTTCAAATAACCCTACAATTGCAGCATTACTAGTAACCTTTTTTAACATGTTTTCCAGACTTTACCTCAGTTCTGTGCCGGTGAATGGTTCACTGATTCCCCATTTGATCAGCGGTAAGATCTCCAACCTTAGAAACACAGTAAAATGATAATGTCATAACAGAGTAAATTTTAAACAGGAAGCTAATAGAAATATAAGTCATAACATAATGATAATGTCGTAGCAAAGTAAAACTCTAAAAAGGAGAAGCCAATAGAATAAGAAGTAGTATATCATTGCTATTAATCACCAAGACCTATCAATGGTAGGAGTTAATAGGCAAACAATCAAAGAATACAAAGGTTTGAGATTTAATCATTTGTTTAAGACAACGAATGATATGAGTTCTAGTGTCTGAAGGAGCATAATCCCTTTATAGGTGTCTGCCATCAATAGTGAAGTTTCTTGTAATGGGCAATGAAAATGATATCACTAAAAAATGGGTCCTAAGAGAGCAACAGAGGAAAATGGGAAGTAACTATTTGAACTAAAGGGGATGCAAAACCAGAAGATACCAGTCCACTATAAGCACTTACATTACAAAATATATGTCCCCATGTATTCGTCGGGTTTCTATTAGGCTATTGCTTGAATGCTAAAGTAATTATCATAAACCATTTGTGAGGTGTAAAAAGTGTTAGAACTTTTACAGGTGTTCCTCTTTGTTAGTAAATGCAGGACACTGGGATAATTGGTCCAAATTTGACAGAACGAAAGTGGTACATGATTCCAGAATATGCCCCCAGGGAAGTGTAAAATTTATACTTTGTGTAATAATAGAAGGTTAAAATTCAAAAAGCAAATTCATCATCATTATAATCCATATGTAGAATGACAGTGAGCAAATTTTAGCTTTTACCTGTTAATCATGGGATTTCGGAAGACAGTTCTGACATTCAAATGAGTTGTGCCTTTTTAAGGTCAGACACAACTCCTCTGTCTTGGCTGCCCCTTTCATTGTAAACCACCTGCACACAGATTACAGAAAGAGAATGATTCAATCATGCAGAAGATAATAACTCTATGTTGACAGGAAAACAAAATCGCTCATACGTTTTACGGATTTTTCTGACATTTTATCGTACCTTATCAATGATCCCATATTCAACAGCCTCAGTGGGACTAAAATATTTCGGGCGTTTCATGTCAGCTTCAATCTGCTCCGGGGATTTACCAATATGCTTTGAATACAGCTTGACCTTGAGCATAACATTACATAGAATAGAGACACATCTTTCAGATAAGTTTGAAGGTAAAAGTGAAAAGTTGCGGACAGAGAATGATAGCATGATTTGAGATTTGCTAGCATGTGCATACTATTAATGGCTAACTGATGAATATTAAGATGTCTGCAAGTATATACACCCATTGCCTGCAAGTTCCATTTATTTATATCTCCCCCTTAAAAGACCCAAATAACACACACAACTGGACACTGTTGCATAATGAAGATCAAACTAAGATATTCTACGTACATCACAAGGGTTTGATTCTCTACTATGTGAATTCATATCAAGTTTATCTTCTCACCATTTCTGTCTTTATGTGCTTGATTTCTTTCCTTGCAATTTCAACATCAGTTGCTTGGCCTTGAAATCGAGCAATGGGCTACAAAGTTAACATGCAAGAGAAAATATATTGATAAGTAAAAAGGTGCATGCACAGAATTAAGAATCATAAACCTTAGATTCTTCCAACTTGAAAAAGAAAACCAAAATCTTCTAGCAGGGGGAAAAGACGCCACCTAATATTTAAAAGAAACGATCAGAAAGAACCTGCTTTATCATAATAGTTGATGAGGGCAACGCAGATCGATTTCCTTTTGCACCAGCAGTCAGAAGCAAAGCAGCTTCACCCCAAGCATTCCCGACGCAAAGAGTAAAGATTGGTGGTTTGACATACCTGAAATTCAAAGATAAGGTAAGAGTTGATTGTTGCATTGATAATTGGTCGTTCTCCCCAAAATATGCTGGATATGAAAACTGTCTCCAAGTGCAATTTTGAATATTTGGGAAAGCAGTTTAAGTATCCAAGTCTTGTTATCGATGCTATTACGGGAAGAAGTAAGTTGAGGAAAGAGATGAAGATCAATTACCCCATGACATCATAGATTGCAAAAGCCTCAGTATCATAGCCCAACTTTTCACCATTCTGAAAAGGGAGAAGATAAATTCTCTTAAAAACAGTTTGAACGATAGGTAATGATTTCTAAGCTTTTAGTCATTCATTTGAAACAAACCACAGTTTCAATTTTACTATTCAGTATGCGTTCTTAATATGATGGACTACATAATGGAAGCCCACCTTGGTTGTCCCAGTCGAGTTTATGTAAAGGTAAATAGGCTTTTCCTCGTCTTCATACTGAAGGTAAAGAAACTCCGCAAGTATCAACTCAGTAACTGAAGGTACGAGAGACATTCCCAAATATACAATTCGGTTCTTGAACAAATATGATGCCAAATCAGGAGGAGGTTGTTCGTGTGCACTTCCCTTTGAGAAAGGTATAACCTGTTGATAAGACGGAAGCACGAAGATAAGAATCATATAATAACAACAATAAACAAAAGACTATATGTGAAGAATATAGCAGCCTCCAAATTCTCTATCATAATCATAATCAGAGCAATTGATGCATATTATAAGTGGCACACACAATCAAGTGAAACCTCTGCCACATAATAACTCAACTTCTTCCTTACCAGCCAAACACACAGCATAATTTCTTCCGAAACTGCATTATTTAATCTTCATACTCAACTCTCTAACTAAACATGTACCATTTCCGATCAATTAAACAACAGAAATGAATGAGCCGTCTTTGCTATCTAATTGCATATATCAATAGTAACTCTAATCCATTAATTCGCCGTTTAAAGCTAAGTAGCAACCGTTGGTAAGATTCGACCCATAAATTTTCCCTCAATTCACCACCACAGAAGCATAAATCTCAGCTATAGAATGAATGAGCATTACTCCCCCTTGCAATCTAATAGCCTATATCTAGAGTCAATCTAATCCATTGGTTCAAAACTAAGGAACACCATTTCTCGACAAATACAATTTCTGAAAATTCACTACCACAGAAGCATAAATCTCAGCTATAGCAACGAAAACCTCAATTTCAAAATCCTAACAGAATAGGGAGCTCGTTAATTAAGAAACTGAAAAAAAGTATAAATTCGAGTACCATAGTGACAACTCCGCGTTTAGGCTTGGAACTGGAAAAATTTAACGGATTAAGCGATTCCGCACGAAGCTTAGCGCCGCATAAGTCACTAGAGATGCTTCCTCCGGTATACGGCGAAAGAAAGCCATTCGAAAGAGAAGCTCTGAGAGATGAAGATGAAGAAAATCTCGGTTTAGATCTCAGATTACGTGTAGAAGACGGGATAATCGCTGACGTACGAGCTCGAAGCGTTGTGAAGCTCGTCGCAGTCGCTGCTGCTACCTCCATTTCTTCTTTGTTGCAGAGAGAGAGAAAGAGTGAAAGTCCCTGTGACCCCGAAACGATAACGATCTGTCTCAAATCGGGCTTCATAACATTATTTATGGGCTCAACAAATAGGCCCAATAGTTGTAGTTTTTTTTCTCTGAAAATATTCCGGTTTCGACTATAATAGTAACCAAATCAAACCGAAGTAAAACCGGGAATTTCTCATTTTTCGAAAACGTATAATTTAATATGAGGCTACCAAATAAATAATCTACTGGCCACTGCAGAGAATCATCTGTCGTGTTCTGTTTGTTCTCACTTCTCACTTCTCAGATTTTTATAAACATGAATGAAACCTGAATTGTTCCACTAACTCTCAGCAAAAATGCGATCACTTTACTTAATCGTCTTCATCGTTATTAGTAAGTACGAATCTTTTAGATTCTTCTCAAGTTCTTTTGAGTATACTGTGAAACTAATCAGAACTTTCTTATTTGTTATCAAAGGTCTTGTTAAAGCTTCGAAAAGCGATGATGGGTTTTGTTCAGCGCCTTCGATTGTTGAATCGGATGAGAAGACGAACCCCATTTATTGGAAAGCCACGAATCCAACACTCTCTCCTTCACACCTCCAAGGCAAGTGTTTTCTTACAGCTTCGTGTTATTAAAAGTTTGATACTTTTGCTGGTTAAGTTTGATTGCTGTTTTTATCAATTGTTCGAGGTCTTGTTGTATATGATTGATTTTGAGATTAAGTTATTGAAAAGTTAAGATTACTTTAATTAGTGTTTAATCTGAGAGGGTTTCTGGCTCATGTCTTGCAAAAATCTCTTAACTTTTGATCAATTAGATTTAGACATAACCATGGAAGCATTCAACTTCAGTTCTGTATATACAGTCTCTTTCTGAGAGTTCGCTCTCTCTGTGTATAATTAGATTAGTTTTCTAATCAAATTTGGAATTGGGGGTTTTGTATTTGCATCTTCATCAAGTGTTTAAGCAGAAATATTTATGAGTCTGTTGTTTTGTAGACTTGCCTGGTTTCACACGAAGTGTATACAAACGAGATCATGCGTTAATAACACCGGAAAGTCATGTATACAGCCCTTTACCTGACTGGTACATGACTCTCTTATAATTTCCCTTACTTTTCTTGATTTTATAGCTAAAAGAAGTCTAAACTTGGCAAGCTCTTGCACTTATCTGTTGCTCAAATTTACAGGACAAACACATTAGGGGCGTATTTGATCACACCGGCAACGGGTTCCCATTTTGTCATGTACTTGGCGAAAATGAAAGGTATGAAACCAATCTCTTCTCACAAGTAATGAACGTCAAGTTCTTGGGATTATTTTCTTCTATCTTTCGATAATAGAGTCAATCTTTTAGGAACTACCTTTATGTCCTAAAGTGTGCTGTCCTAAAGTGTGCTGCTACACCAATCTCATCATTATTAGAACATTCACTTGTTCTTGCTTTGCGCAGAACAAGTCGAGTGATTAAGGGTTTAAAGATTTGCTGTTTTATATGATCTACTCGTAGAATTTGGAGATCATCTAGCTGATTCTACTGTCTCTTGCAGAAATGTCAAGTTCAGGTTTGCCTCCACAAGACATAGAGCGGTATTATTACTTATATGAGCTCTATCTTTAACATATGCTTGCACTTATGATCTATAATCTGCTTTTTAACTCCTTTCAATATTCTGAATCTTTTTCAAGTCTTATATTCGTGGTCGAGGGTGCTGTGACACTCACTAACACATCCAGTTCTTCAAAAAAATTGACGGTATGATTTGTACAAAGGAAAATTTACCACAGTATTCTTCTGGTTACATCACGTTCTGCCCAGATTTGATGGTGAAATGGTTGCAAGATTTCTCCATTAGTTTTATCATTTTCTGCTGATAATCCATTTTTCCTGTAGGTTGATTCATATGCGTACCTACCTCCAAACTTTCACCATTCCTTGGACTGTGTTGAGTCTGCAACACTTGTTGTCTTCGAGCGGAGGTTTTTCTCCTTTCCCTTAATATGACAAGAAAATTTTGAGTTCTCTCTACTGTTTTAACTTAAAAAGTCACCCAATACTGCTACATCTCTAGGTATGAATATCTAGGAAGTCACACCACAGAGCTTATTGTTGGCTCCACAGACAAGCAACCACTACTCGAGACTCCTGGTGAGGTAAGTGTGCAAAAGTTCTCCACTTTTCTCAGAATACATCTGAAAGTATTTCAGTTTACATTTGTAATGCAAGTTCTAGTTCCTAAAATTAGTCATCTCTGAAGATATATTTTGTTATTATTACAGGTTTTTGAACTGCGGAAACTTCTTCCGATGTCCGTTGCTTATGACTTCAACATCCATGTAAGCACTTCACTTGATTGAATTAATCCTTTCGCTTTTTGAGACCTCTAAAGCTTAATTACTGATGTGTCTGTCATCTGCAGACTATGGATTTTCAGCCTGGAGAGTTTCTGAATGTTAAGGTACATAACAGTTTGACTTGACACCATAAGCAGATTTTTTAACTGTTCCTTTTCCATTTCGTCTTCTCAATGATTTTGCAATGTGAGCAGGAAGTTCATTATAACCAGCATGGTTTGTTGCTTCTGGAGGGGCAAGGCATTTATCGCTTGGGTGATAACTGGTACGCAACACTGTATTATTAATAAACGAAATTGTGAATATAATTGATAACTTTCCAGCAACACACCACATGCACAACCAAGAACAATAGTTTTCTACATCGGTCATGTAAAGTGAACAGAAGCATGTTCCAAAAGAAAACTGCAAACACAGCTATATTCCACAGAATAGAAGAAATGATTATAACTTTTATGTGATCTTCTTGTCTTTAAATTAGGTATCCAGTTCAGGCTGGTGATGTCATATGGATGGCTCCTTTTGTCCCTCAATGGTAAGAGACTGTTGTCACACAACATGAAAAATTCTACTCTCTTCCATGAAAGTTTTGCAAGAATACAACTTTCTATTGGAACTGTGCATTGATTTTACCTGAAGATTTATTCGACCACACAATCTCAGATACTGTCGTTGTTTCAGGTATGCTGCACTCGGAAAGACTAGGTCTCGGTATTTGTTGTACAAAGATGTGAATCGAAATCCATTGTGATCAAAGATTGATATGACTTTGCAGTAAAAGTCAGAATCTTGTTGTTCAGCTTCTTGTCTTATAAACGCCATGTCCACTCTAAGCACTAGCTACGTGAGACTTAGTTGTATGAATCTTATAACAATTGTGAAAAGAAACACATTGATAAATGATGAAATGACTCTCTCTCTCTCCAGCATAGACACTTCAAAAAAAATTATTCTTAATTCGGAGATGCACAATGTTGTGCCTTGTCCAAATATTTGGCTAATCTATTATACATTCAATCCCCTATCCTAAATGGCAACCATGCCGTTTTCAAATAATACGAAAGATGCCCAAGAACACCAATGCTATGAGAGGTAACGCTCGTGTTGATTTACAAGATGATTACAAGAGTAAACACTTTGGTATAGAAAGTCAGAAATTAATCCTCATGGAGCTTTGAAAATGTTCATAGAGAAATGGTTATGTGTGGAGTTCCCACTAATTGATGGTGATTTGAATCTCATTGGCTTAGATCTCCTTGTTAATTGAATTTATCTTATTCACTTCAAAATATGTTATTTTGGTATTATGCTTGTTAAAACTTATGATTGTTATCTCTTTACCATTATTTGAACAATGTTGTAAACAATTTAATCAATTGTCATGTGTAATGAAAATCTCATAGCATGTTAATACAATAACTGTTGACCTAATTTTTCGTTTGTCAACCCTGAATCACACAATTTATTAGGATTTTCTCTTCATTTGTATATTAATGTAATTTGCGGCGATTTTTTTGTTGATTTTACTTCTCACTTGTGCATTGTGTCTTTGTAGGAATGAACAAAGAGTTCGAGAACTCTATCTTCTTCCCCTCGACTTTGGTATCTGTTTTGTTTTTCGCAGGTTAAGTTTCAACTCTTACAAGTTCACTATTAAGGTGTCATCCATAGACTATGAAAGTTGTTTATATGAAACTAAGTTCTCTAGACATTTGTACCAACCTGCTAATTTCTTCTGACCATGGGAAAGTATCGAATTTTCCAAGTTGAAAGGGGGGAAAAATGAGTTACTTCTCTGTTCTAACATCAAAAAAGTCACTGCAAACACGATTTGGCTATCCTACGTTCAAACAAAAATTTCATCTTATCAAATTTATCAAAATGCCAATAATTGAAAAACTTAACCTGCATTACTCGCATCAAATTTCACTGCCGTTTTGTTTCCTAGTAACTCGAAGAAGACACTTCGTACTACACTCGAAAGCTATTTGATCATTATACCATATGAAAATCCATATTATGAACCGTTTCATTCCTCTTTAATAAGCGACTTTGCTACTACGAAACCGGCCTCCTTGCATTTGTGCTCTTTTTCTCGCTCAACGCTTCAGCAAACGCGCCTATGATCTGCTGCTGTGACTCAAGCATCATCTGGCAATGCTTCAGCTCCATCTCCATTCTCGACTTCTCCATCTCTCTCATCATCTCCATCTTCGAATTCTCCACCCTCACAAACATTTCTGTCAACATCTTAACAGAAGAAACAACTTCATCGATCGGGTCAGACTCAACTTCTGCTGCTGCATTCATTTGCTCATGCTTGAACCTAGAAGACGATCCATAGCCATTGGAAGCACCAGTGTTTCGAGGATAGCTCCCATCCTTCCTGCTGTAGCCATTCACCCGCGAAGAGCTCCTAGAACTTTGAATCCTCGGGTTGAATCCTTCCCTCTCTGCTCTATCATCATCAAACTCATCATCATAATCCAGATCCTGAGAGAAATTGGGTTCAGGCTTACTGAAATTCTTAGGTTTAAACCCATGAGAAGCAAAATTCCGATCACCAAACGACTTCAACGGAAACCCACCACCACTGCCATGGCTAAAATCACCAGAGGAAGGCTTGCCATGAGTCCTAAGCCTAGTTGCCTTGGGGACTAACACAATCTCATCATCAGAATCAGCATCGAAATCAGCACTAACCTTTGGATTCCCATTGTATTTCCTTTTCAATCCAAATCCACTTCCTGAATCGTGATCTGAATCAAACTCAGACTTGAAACCACCATACATTTTCATGTTACTCCTTGCCCTAGATCTAACCCCATATCCATCTCCTACTTCTCGAGGTGAATCAGAGTAACCACCGCTAAACTTCCCAGACCTCTTCGATCTAACCCTAAATCCATCCAAACCGTTACTCTCATCATCATGATCCACATCGGGATCGTAAGTTTCTACGGCTGCCGGAGTCACCGGAGCGAATCCCATAGCATCCAAGATAGGGAACAAATCCCAAGAGGAAGAGAACTTGCCTGGTCGATTAAGAGCTCGTTGTTTTTCGCCGCGATAACGTTTCCGAAGCTTCTCGATCTTGTGTCGACATTGGATTGCTGATTTCGGCGGACCTCCAACGGTGGACGAGGACGAAACAGCCGCGGCGACGTCATCCCAATCAGCCGCACGGAGGTTCCCGCGGCGGAGGGCGAACCATTTATCCTTGTAGGCATTGACAAGCGCAGCGGTTTCCTCGTCGGTCCAGCACGGAGGAGGAACTCTTCGAGTGGTGGTGGTGGCGACGGTTACGGCGGTGGAAGAATCGATGGCCATGGCGACGGGAGATCCATCATCGGGTATTGTCATTGCGGCGGCGAAGAATAAATTAGTGAAAGTAGAAAGAGCGGTGGGTAAGGGATAATAAAGAGGCGGAGGAGAGGAGAGGCGCACGTTAGAAAGAAAAGTTAGGTTAATGATGGATTGGGCCGAGAAGGAGGTGGCCGGTTGAGAATTGTGCTAAAGTGCGCCGCGGAGTGGTGGGTGACGTGTGCGCACCCGACGCAACCTTCTCCACCGCCGCTGAATACGCGCGGTCGTTTTAGTGATCTCTCTCTCAACCAGATAGTCAATTTACCGGTTAAGAGTAACCCAATGGATTCGGTCCAATTTTGAGTCACTGTACTCAGTTTCGGTTTTAGGTTTTGTTCGATTTTAAACCAAAAATTTTGGGATGTGGTAACCAATAATTTTTCATTGAAATGGCCAGAAGACCAAGAAAATTTCAGTTTTCTATCTATGAACAAAGAGAAATTGTAAAATTCCAAAAAAGAAACAATAACTATTCTGAACTCATTTCTATGTTCTTCATGAACCGGTTTCTTCTTGTTCTTGGCCCGTCTTCATTCTCCGTACGGTTAAGGAAACCGGTTTCTCCAGCACAGAGACATTGACGCTGTTCCAGACATCGGCTCTTGTTGGTAAACCGGCAATTGTCTCCACGACATCCATGTCTTCTGGTAGAACTAAGCCGAATACCGTGTAAGATTGTTTCCATTCGTGGTGGTTTGCTAAACTGATGAAGAATTCTGGACCCGAGCCGACCCACGCCACCGAGCCACGGCTTATAGTTGGGCAGTGCTCGGTTGGGATCGGTGTGAAAATGTTTCCCTCGGCCTGGAGTATTCCTTGAATCATAGCGTATGGTGGACCAAAGGGAGCCTGCAGGGACACGGATAAAATGTGAGACCTGCATTAAGGTATGAACAAGCTAAAACGGAAATTGACCCGATATAAACCACGAAAAGCTTACTCCATACAGTACTAAAGCATTCATCATACGACTCATTTGATCTTCGATATTAAAGATGTGTTACTAAAACTTAAGGTGTGCAACCAGATGAATCAAAAGGCAAAAGGTTCCATCAAATTGACAGAAATCAGTGCATAACACATGTCACAATGTCTACTATGCTATCAGACCAGTTAAGGTTCATGCCTAAAGTACAATCAGGTGTGCCTCATATTATATGCGAGATATGAACAAACATTCAAGGAAATTTAATTCATAGAAAGGGTGCAAGCATAATCGATACAGGATTGTACAACAATGTGGGTTTAGCCAGAGGCAGTCAGTTGCCATTGATCACACCCGTGTGTTTCACATCAGTGACGATATTCTTTTGGAAAAATGTAAAATCAAACGGCTAAAAGTCTATCACACCTTTGAACTTCAATATCAAAGACAGAAAAATAAAAATGTATAATGGATGAATCAAATGGCTAAGAGTCTATCAAATTGACAGAGATCCGAAGACATGGATCAATATTTGTCCTATGAGATCAGATCATAGCTGCTATGATCTATACTGGAAATGATTATGCAAAATCTACGAATTAAAAAGCAAAATTTGTGTAAGGTCTCTTACATTCTTTACATGATTGCCTTCTGAGTCCCAATATGATCCCCGGTTCTCTGCTCGATGAAACTGGCAGCCTGCACAATGGCGTAGAGTTAACAAACTCAGAATGTAGTATACTGAGTGAGGAGCGCATTCAGGGTGAAGCTGCAATAAAGGAAAGCATCGGTGTCAATTCTGGAAATTTTAAACAAAACTGAAACTTTCTCTCGAAGTACACAAGATGCATTATAGTAAAGACACTTACTTTGACATGAATTACGCCGTGTTCCGTCTCAAAACCAACAATGCCCTAACAGTAGCCAAATAGCTAATCAGTAAATATGACTATCATCGAGAACACTATTAGTTTTCAAGAGAAGAAGGAAACCAGAGCATCATCACAACAAAATCAGAGAGACATAAGATTTGGTTACACTCCACCAAAATAACATCACCCCAACGCAGTAAATTCGCAGATTTAAAAGTAGGAAACTGAGAACAAACTGAAAGTATGATCTTGTGAAATCTGATAAAACTGAGCAGCTACTATCATCTGATCAGACAGACAAATCAATACCAAAGGCTGAGTAATTTTCATGGAATAGTAAATGTTTGGAGGAAAATGAGAACACAATTAAATTATAATTAATAATATCTCATTGAAACCTACTATTTCCAGCGGTTGGAAAAAATGCATTAACTTTGAACTTTGGTCGATCAATGGAGTTAATTTTCAAGACGTATTAAATAGATCACTACCTGGCCTTGTCCGAAGATAAGTCCAGATGTCCACATTACTTTCTCGCCACCTCCTTGTCGATCAGGCACCAAGACATCTTTTTGCTTCTTCAACCAACACTGCGCAGAGAAAAAAACTACCTCAGTCTCTGGAACTTGCACTGTGGCAAGTGTCATCAAAGTCAGCATTTCTCAATTACTAATCACACACAGAGTAAAAAAAAATCACGAGGTTTCTTTAAATTTAGTAACTTTCGACTAAATCTCTAGATATTTGACGATACAAGGCTCAATTAAGCATTTTGTCGAACAGTTGGCGGACTATATTGGTAAATCATGCACAATGCGATTCGCATGACAAGGATCAGACTTTTACCTCTCCAAACTTCGAGCCACAATCCTCTTTGTTCCCACAAAACACCCATGAATCGCACAAGCAAGGTCCATCGTTGCCACTACACATAACTTTACAAGCTTTACAACATCCATCAGACGAATTAAACTTAAAATCCGTGCCCCACTTCACCGCCGGACCCCAAAGCTCCAGATTATCAATTCCACGGCAACACCCACCTTCACCGTCTTCAGTTGCATCGTGATCTCGCGGCTCCTCTTTGAATCGAACCGCGGAATCAACGAGTGTAGGATCTTGGGATGGACGGAGGACAGAAGAGAAAACAGCGTAGACGATAACACAAGAGATTAAACCGATTAAAAGAAGAACGGTGGCGGTAAAACGGCCAGGCTCGCCGTCGTTTAATCGACGGGGCATCGCCGGAGAGTCCGAGGATTCGTTGACGAAGAAGAAGATGCGAAAGCAAAAGGAAGAGAGAAGTAATATGTCATGTGAAATTGAAAAATTTGGAATCTTTTTGAATAATAATGAAGAGAGAGAAAGAGAAGAGAGAGTGTTGTTGGTGAGTCAATTCGTGGCTGCGGCTTCCGCTCTGGAACCTTTGAACTTTCATGGCAGATGATTGTGATCTCTTCTTTTGTCTGTTGTACTTTCTTTGGAATTCTTTTTCCTTCTAAGTTATAACATTCAAGTAATTGAAACGCTGTCGTTTTAGCAAACCTAAACCTTTTAAATGGTATGCTTACGAAATATGAAATATGAAATATGAAATATGAATCACATATGATTATATTTTTTTTGCAATGAATCATCTTTAGATTCAATATGCATTTGAAAGAAAGTTTAGATTCAATTATCATATGTAACTACGATGGTATTCGAGTTTTTTAGAGTTGAGGCAATCATGCAAATGTCCGAGTTTCGCGGTTCGGAATTGGTGTTTTTTCCTCGGACTTAGGATGGATGCTAATCTCTTATGCTTAGATTGTCGTAGTTTTTTTTTTTTTGTTATAGATTCGGTCATTTTGGCTTTTTTGTTTCTT